>OOAA01000542.1_pt1 | contig 25848 bp, 34 predicted proteins | sample 1671671 | NCBI WGS metagenome assembly OOAA01 (sample SAMN06348180, study PRJEB24527) | human gut metagenome | biome: human gut; feature: ankylosing spondylitis patient; material: feces | host: Homo sapiens | place: China | collected 2015-10 | reverse complement strand
ACTCGCGACCCCAACCTTGGCAAGGTTGTGCTCTACCAACTGAGCTATTTCCGCATTGCACTGCTTAAACAGAAACGTTTGTTTCGTTTTTGCGAGTGCAAAGGTATGAAGTTTTTATTTAACCTCCAAATCTTTTTCAAACTTTTTTATCAGAAAAAGCATAAGCGGCTACATTAGCGAAGCCTATAAGGGGTACGATGAAGGCTACAGACATCGTGCTAGCATCGGCTACAAGTCCCATCATCAAAGGGCCTACGGCACCTCCTATGGGGGTCATCATCAGCAGTGATGAAGCACGTTTGGTTAGTGGACCTAAGTCCTTGAGTGAAAGTGCGAAGATAGTGGGGAACATGATGCTTTCGAACACGTATATCAACACTAAGGCCCCTAATGAGAGTACTCCCATATTGAGTACGACGGCCAATGTGGTGATAAACGTCCCTATGGCGCAAACGCGTAAGACTCGTTCGCTGGCAACGTGTTGCATTATAAAACTTCCCAATACGCGGCCTAACATAAAGAGTGATAAGCCTCCGAATGATAATGCAATGCTTGCATCGCGGGCATTCATCCATCCACCGTCGGCTACGTAGTTAATAAAGAAGCTGTTGATGGATATTTCAGATACTTCATAGCTAAACAAGGCAAAGAGGCCAAATAGGAATCCTTTATTCCGAAATAGACTGCTGATACGATGTTTTTCTGCCGTGGCCTTTGTTTCGTGTTCGTCTTGATGTGCAATCTCGGGCAGTTTCACTCGTGTAAATAGCAATGCTACAGCTAACACGACAATGCCCATAACGACGTAGGGTAGGGCAATGCGTTCATTCCCACCATCGGAGAAGAGCAAGAGTCCACCAAATAATGGACCGCAGATACAGCCTAATCCGTTCAATGACTGTGCTAAATTCAGACGTGATGCTGCTGTTTCCACATCGCCCAATTCTGTCACGTAAGGATTGGCCGCCGTTTCAAGAAATACCAATCCACAAGCTATGATGAAGAGTGACATTAGGAAGAACTCAAATGACATGATTTGTGCTCCAGGCCAAAACAATAATGCGCCAAATCCATAAAGCAGTAGTCCTACGATGACCCCCGTTCGATAGCCGCGGCGGTCGATAATAATTCCTGCAGGAATGGCCATTACAAAATACCCCAAGTAAAACATTACTTGCACCATTGAGGAATGGGCATGGTTCATACCAGGAATGACTAATTGAAAGTGCTTATTGAGTACGTCGAGTATGGAATGTGCTGCTCCCCAAAGGAAGAACAGGGACGTAATCAGTACAAAAGGTAGTATGTACTGTCTTTTTACTAATGGTCTCAAAATGATAGGTTGTTAGTTTTTTTTAGTTAACGAGTTAACAAGTTGACGAGTTAACGGGTTAACAGGTAGGTTCGTTTTTAGTTGACAAGTTGACGGGTAAGTTTGTTTTTATTGACGAGTTGACAAATAAGTTTGTGTTATCTGTTAGGGTGTACAGTTTAATGTCAACTCTTTCATTCGTCAATTATAGTACAAACTTACTTGTCAACCTGTTTATTTGTTAACTTGTCAACAAATAAACAGGTCAACTATAGTAGGATTACGCTTCGTAATGTTCGAATAAGAAGTCGTTGTAGGGATACTTCTGTACGTGTAATTGTTTGATGCGTGTATAGAGCAATTGTTTGAGTTCATCAATATTCTGACGTTCGCGCGCAGAAATAAAGATGCAGTCATCGCCCATTTTTGCCATCCATGTATTTTTCAATTCATCGAGCGATACATTCTCTTTCGTTGCCGGTGTGAGATCGTCAGGGTCCTTCTCTGTCCAAGTATATGCGTCCATCTTGTTAAAGATCAAGATTTGTGGCTTCTCAGCGCAACCTAAGTCTTGCAGCGTTTTATTCACCACCTCAATCTGTTCTATAAAGTCGGGGTGGGATACGTCGACCACGTGTACCAAAAGGTCTGCCTCACGCACTTCGTCCAAGGTGCTTTTAAACGACTCTACTAAGTCGGTAGGTAACTTACGGATAAACCCAACCGTGTCGGCTAAGAGGAAAGGTAAGTTGTCAATGATTACCTTACGAACGGTCGTATCAAGCGTAGCAAAGAGTTTGTTCTCGGCGAATACCTCTGTCTTGGCCAATAAGTTTATCAATGTTGATTTACCTACGTTGGTATATCCCACCAAGGCCACGCGAATGAGGCGACCACGGTTTTTGCGTTGTGTTGTTTTTTGTCGGTCAATGTCGGCCAAGCGCTGCTTAAGTAACGACATACGGTTTAGAATGATACGGCGGTCCATTTCAAGCTGCGTTTCACCAGGGCCACGCAAACCTACTGAGCCACCTTTGCCGCTACCCGATCCAGAGCCACCTCCTTGGCGTTCCAGGTGAGTCCACAGACGCTGCAAGCGAGGCAACATATAACGATATTGTGCCAATTCTACTTGCGTTTTTGCATTCGCTGTCTGTGCACGCATGGCAAATATGTCAAGAATAAGGTTGGTGCGGTCGAGTATCTTTACGCCTAGTGCTTGACCGATATTACGCAACTGCTTTGCAGAGAGTTCGTCGTCAAATATCACCATACCAATTTCGCGCTCATTCTCTTCTTCGCTTTCGATATAAGCTCTAATCTCCTCCAATTTACCTTTTCCGACATAGGTAACAGAGGAAGGTCCGTCCATTTTCTGCGTAAAACGCTTTACGGTAACAGCACCTGCTGTTTCGGCCAAAAATTCAAGCTCATCTAAGTATTCTTGTGTTTTGCGTTCATTTTGGTTCTTTGTTACCAAGCCCACAAGAATAGCTGTTTCGGCCTTTATTTCTTCTGTTTGTATAAATCCTTGCATACTTATATATAATGTATATTGTCTAAAAGCATGGTGCGTGTTTTTGTACGCTTTTGCGCACCTTTTCTCGCCACGGCTAAGTTGAAACGCGTTTTTCTTTTGCTCATTTAGCTTCGCGAAAAGGTTTATTTGGGTGGAGAAGAAAACCAAATAACATCGCATTCACGCTTTTATGCTGCAAATTTAGTGACTTTAATGCATTTATCTCAGTCTCTAACGACTTTTTCAATGATTGGGGGTCTTTGGACTGTTATTTGTGGCTCTGTAGCGAATTGCAGTTTTATCAAGCACTGCAAAGGTTATATTCTGCTGAAGTCGCCCTTGCTAATATTTGATGCGGATTTGAGGTAGTATTAGGATGGTGCGTCCTAAAACTTCTTCCTTTTTACGTTTGCATTAACTACGAAGCGATATGCCGCCTATGTAGATTAAGGTTGGACTCTCCAAGCGCTTTATCGAAATGCTTGAGGCGCTCGCATAGAGTGATTGATGCATACCTAATATATTTAGGGACGACGTCCCCCGACATTGTACGGACAATTATACATAAAAATCTTTCCTTAACTCGTTAATTTTTACGCAAAAACTCAAATAATTAATGGTGAATTGAAAAAAAAGTAAGATTTATTTGGTGGTTTTACCAAAAAGACATACCTTTGCACTCGCAAAACAGATAAAGATTCATTTATCTCAATGCAAAACGGATTGACTCGCTAGCTCAGTTGGTAGAGCACAACACTTTTAATGTTGGGGTCTTGGGTTCGAACCCCAAGCGAGTCACTTATGATTCCAAGCAAGTCACTTAGTGACTCCTGCAGAATCACGAAAGATTTTTAATTGAGAGGTTTCTAATTCACTTAGAAATCTCTTTTTTGTTGTTGATTATCACTGAGAAACATATTTCTCTACTACAATTTGTATGAGTTATTCCAGAGGTTAAACGCTAAGTTCAACTTGCGGCGAGAGTCATACAAATTGGATAAAACGGGACATAAAAGGACATAAAAGAACGCAAATGTGTTACACCTCGTGTTACACGCTCCTTAAATGTGTTACACACTAATCCTTTGTGTTACGCACAATTCTCAAAAAAGCGAGAATGTAGCACATTCCGTAATATCGAACAATCTCAATTGATTCTGCATATTCTTCTTCCTCAAATTTTGAATGTATGATTTGGTACGCTCTCATTCCTACGTATTGCATACAAAGAATTTAAAAACTGTTGTTCCATATTGTTGATTTTAGCTGTTGATAATTTGTTTAGTGTACGTATTATGCCCGAAATCCTATTTTCACTCGGGTGGAATTGGAAATGCGATCGTTACGACAAAGCTCGATTATAGCAGAAAGGTCAATGGAGTCTTGTCCAGACAGAATTACTTCCACCGTGTATTTTCGAATGATATTCTCTATTTCCCCACCTGAAAGATCAAATTGGGAAGCAAGTGTTCGGGCATTGTTTTCTGTTAATGACGGCATCATTGCCTGCCAGATGGCAGCACGGGCTTCTACCGTAGGACGGTTGAACTGAATCTTATAAAGGAAACGGCGTTCAAAAGCCTTGTCAAGATTGGTAGTGAGATTTGTTGTGGCAATCATAATACCATCAAGTGCTTCCATTTCTTGCAGAATTATATTCTGTATGGAGTTTTCCATCTTATCCACAGCACGGGTTGCTCCCTCCATACGTATCCCTAATATGGCATCCGCTTCATTGAAAAGCAGAATTGGGGCAAGTGTGGAATCCTTACAGATATTGCGGTAACGGTCAAACAGTTTTTTCATGTTCTGCTCGCTTTCTCCAACCCAGCAACTTTTAATCTTATCCACGTCCACTCGAAGAATATCCCGACCTGTTGCCCGTGCTATCTGATATACAGTTTCGGTCTTACCCGTACCGGGAGATCCGTAGAAAAGGCTACAAAACCCCGTCCTCATTCCTGCATTGCGCAATCTGGATTGAACTTCACTGAAACGGTCGGACGAAAGTATTACAGAAAGTTCTTCGACCTGCTTCTGCTCTGACAGGTTGTAAATCAACTTCTTTTCAGGGAGTGAGTCCGATTTGATCAGATTATGGTCTGATTTGGTTTTGATGTTTAAGTTCAATTCCGAAAGCAAATCACTCTTGGCATATTCGGTCAGTTTGAAACAGTCCGAACGTGCCATTCCATCCTCGTTTACATTCTCAATCAAGTCACGCTCAAAAAGTTCTGAGGTATGGCTGTGCAGTTCACTTTTGCACCAGCTGGGAATTTTATCATTATCGTATAAATTGTCTATGTCGCTAAAGCCGATGCGATCATCATCATTTTCACAAAAAATCGTAAATTTACAGCGAGAAATAAAAACTTGAAGAACAAACAACATAAAAATGAACCTATGAAGAAAATCTCGTTGATAGTGATGAGCTGCATAATAGCTTGCGGACTGCTCGCCAACCACGACATCGTGAAGGGCGGAGAAATGTCACCTAAGGTAGAGGATACGGTATCGATTGACAAGAAAATCACTGATAGTCAATGGTTATCGAACAACTCCGACACGTTGGAAGTGGACACAGCTGGCGAAGACTCGGTGGTGAATGTGGTGGCCTACTTCTGCAAGGGCGACACCTGCGAATACTGGATATATGAGAATGAGTGGAAGGTGAACGGCAAGGACACGGTGAAGACGCTCGACGTATCCACCCAGGTGCGCCTCGTGGTAAACGATTCCACCAGCAAGGGCTATAAGATGAGCTACACCTTCCTGAACGTAAAGGCCGATTCGGTGGGCGACAACTTCCGGGACAAGATGATGGCCATGGTAGCGGAGCGCACCGCCAAGAGCGTGATAGGCACCACCATCAACTTTGAGACCGATGAATACGGTCGCATCACCAAGATTACCAATCTCTCGCAAATCAAGAAGCAGGCAAAGGCTCTCTTCAAGGCGAGTATGAAGGACATCGCCGCCATGCCCATCATGCAGGAAATGAAGAAGGCGATAGGTCTTGACTTCATGAAGATAGGCAACCAGGCTAACACAGACGAGGTGGTGGAGGGCTACCTGGAGGAGCTGAAACTGCTCTTCGCCTGCCACGGAAGCCAATATGCCATGGGCGAGCATCACGAGCACGAGGATGCCACCAAGGATAGCTACGCCAACGACACTTATATCAATGCCAGCCTAGAGAAGAATGGCAACTACACAATCTCCTGCGAGGTGGTCAACGTGATACCAAAGGAGACCGTGAAGGAGGTGATGGGCGGACTGATGGGTGCCATCACGGAAGGACTGAAGGGCAAGAAGACCGAGGACGGCAAGGATCATGATGGCAACATCAAGGACTTGGACGACGAGTTTAAGAAGGAGATAGACAAGGCAGTTGACCAAGATGCCCAGATCTCGGAGTATTTCAGTGTGACCTGCTTCGAGGATGGCTGGCCTAGCAGCGTGTTGAAGCAAAATAAAACTGTGATGGCTGGCCGTGGCAAGCTGAAGCAGAAACTCATCGAGGCTTGCCGATTCGCACAGCGCGAGAAATGATGAACTATTTCGACCTGTACAGATTGAAAGTTTTCTAACTGAATTGCAAGCCACGACTTTTCAGTATATCAATTTGTTCATCAAAAGTTTTGATGGTTTTGGTGTATGGAATCCGGATCATAAACGCATATAAACAAAAATAACTCACCCTGAGCGCACTGTTCTAACGGGAAGCGGGGTGAGTATGTTGCTGCAACAAGTACGAAGTATTTTTGAATAATACAAATCTAAGAATTGATATTTCACATAAACACCTCCATGCCATTTATTTCAAACACGCACGCATCTCTCAGTTGTCGGATTTCATTGCTATCCAGCAGCTTCATTCTTCGCGTACCTTTGTAGAAGTCGTAGCGAAGCGAGATGCAGCGGCGCCAGCATTGGATTTCACCCGAGCGCGTCCATAGTTTGAGGTCTACGGGTTCGGGAGATTGGAGCATACGTTTGAGCGTAGTGATATGAATAGCGTGGGGCATTAGTCGAATGTGTTGTTGTAAACCTGGTTGAAGATATTATGTAAGCGAGGAACGGTGAAAGGCACCTGCTTGCGAAGCGGTTTCCACTTGAACTTCACATGATTGTTCGCATTGGTGGCATCAGAAAGTTCACTTTCGATGTCAGTGATAAGAACGGAACTGCCCACAGGGAGTTCGGAAGAAATCAAGTAGAGTTTGTGAGACTGCAAAGCCTGCGTAAGATGACGGTCAAAGGAATAGGAAAGCGAGGACGTCTCGCTCTCATATTCTACCTCCGTGTTGTCATCGTATGCAGAAGATTCTCCACAGCATACGGCAAAGCTGCGGTCAAAGGACATCTTGCGCATGGTTTGGGCAGTGAGGTACAAGGTGTCATTCACATTGAACTCATTCTGAAAGATCAGCATAAGCGTGGGAACTTCATCGGTCAGGAAGAACCTGAAAGTACGTTTCCCACGAAAAAGCCGCCATGCGCACAGCAAGAGAGCCAGTGCGCACAGCGGCTGAAAGAAAGGATTGCCCGAAAGGGAGGGCTTGAGGAGGGAGCGTTACCAAAGTGCAACCTTACCAGCTGCCCCCAAATCGAGAGTTGCAGAGGTTATACCTAAAGCACGGAACAAACTTTTCACACAATACATAGTAGACCTTATTGTTGGAAGTGCTGGGGATTGAAAGAAAAGGATTAACCATTCTTCTTGGAACAATTGGGCGAATGCCCAAAATCTTATTCCACAGACGACTATGATGTGCACAAATATTGCGTATGTATGTAATAGCATGTAGCCAAGAAACCATCACGCTATCTGCGACACCAAAATAACGTGCAATTGTACGCTTACTCACACCATCTTTCAAGTTGCTATAAAGCAGTGACAAAGTTCCCAAAGACGTAATTTCCAATGTTATCCAACTTGGAGGAAAGTGGTCTGTGTATTTTACCTTGAATGCGGTAACAAAATCCTCATCGCTCCTTGAATATTCTTCATCAATTTTTGAAAGTGTCTTAGCGTGCTTTGCAGGATTTTTGAAGAGAGAGGAATCAGTAAACCATAAACCATCATAATTGTGTGACATTACATAAGCTATTTGCGTACGTACAGCCACTTCTATTTTCGATATTTCAGAAAGAATCAAAGAACGAAGTTTTGCATCAAATTTGTAAATCGAGTATGCTTGCTCAAATAACGCACCTGACTTAAAAATGTGATTTTGCTTGTCAGCTAAAAGCGGATACCAATACCCACTCATTCTGTAATAGCTTATGTTTTGAAGCAATTGTTTTGCTCGCATTTCATCATTGAATTGCAAGCCACGACTTTTCAATATTTCAATTTGTTCATCAAAAGTTTTGATGGTTTTGGCGTATGGAATCCGGGTCATAAACGTATATAAACAAAAATAACTCACCCTGAGCGCGCTGTTCTAACGGGAAGCGGGGTGAGTATGTTGCTGCAAAAGTACAAAGTATTTTTGAATAATACAAATTTAAGAATTAAAATTTCACATAAACACCTCCAACCCATTTATTTCAAACACGCACACATCTCTCAGCTGCCGGATTTCATTGCTATCCAGCAGTTTCATTCTTCGCGTGCCTTTGTAGAAGTCGTAGCGGAGAGAGATGCAGCGGTGCCAGCATTGGATTTCACCCGAGCGCGTCCATAGTTTGAGGTCTACGGGTTCAGGAGATTGGAGCATACGTTTGAGCGTGGTGATGTGGATAGCGTGGGACATTAGTCGAAAGTATTGTTGTAAACCTAGTTGAAGATATTATGTAAGCGAGGAATGGTGAAATACACCTGCTTGCGAAGCGGTTTCCACTTGAACTTCACATGGTTGTTAGCGTTGGTGGCATCAGAAAGTACACTTTCGATGTCAGTAATAAGAATGGAACTGACCACAGGGAGTTCAAGATAATATTTCCATAAACAATAAGCCATATGCGTTTCCAACCTCCAAAGGGTGACCATAAAATGATCACCGATAAGAAATGTCCAAAAAGTTATTTTATTACCTAATTGCGCGAGTTCGTGTATAAAGGAAAATTTGAGACGGAGGAGGATTTTGCCGATACCATTGTTCCGTGCTACGATTGGATAGCATGATGTGCATTCTCTCCTTCGATTACGCACGCTGTGCATGGGATTTGGACGGACTGCACCTTTTGCAATGGTCATGTACCTCTAAAACACAAAAAACACGGAAGTGAGGTGAAAGCTCCGTGCCTTTTGTAATAAACGAAAAGTTCCGCTGATTATTCCTCTTCCGAGCAGAAGTGAAAAAAAGCATGGTACAATCATCTATTTCAGATGAGCGTACCATGCTCTTTATTCTTTCAGACAATCTTATTTTTTGTCCAAAAGTCCATCAAATGTTTTGATCAGTGCAAATGGGTCTGCATAGAAAGACTTTGAGTCAAGTTCCTTGATAACGGGTTTCATTACAGGAAAATCCTTGAAGACCAATTTGAGTTCTGCTCTCCAACCAACCGCTGCACTCATCCAAAAAGCGCGAGCTACATCTTCTTTTTTCAACTTGAAGTAGAGCATACCTCCCGTACCTGTTAGTTGAAGGGTCTTAGTGTTGGTCCGCGTGGAAATGGTGTGGACATATCCCGTGACGTTCTTACCTTCATAAACTACCTGCAAAAACACAGGGTCGCTATAAGGTTTCGGATTCTTGTTCCACACATTGGGTAATGCTTTTTGCGCTTTCAAAGCCTCAAAGGTGTACCATTTCTGGCTTTTGGCATCGTAAACACGAAGATTTTTTACCTCTGTGGATTTGTAGGTTTTCTTTTCCCCCTTGGCGTCTTTCACCTTAATAGAGTTTGCATCATCAACAGAGAACAAGGTTCTGGTAGTACCTTTGACAACCTTGCCATCTGTAAGTCTGACTTCTACTTTGGTCTGTGCTTGTGCAAAGGCGCAGAACAAACAAGCAAGAAGCATAAATAGAGTTTTTCTCATATCATAAAATTTAGTAGTTAAACATGTATTTGCAAATATATAGATATATTTTTACCCCCCCCCAAAAAAAATAATGATATTTTTTATGCCACAGATTTATCCTCTTCATCGTCCGAGTCACCCGTAATCAGATTGATGCCGAACTGGTCTACCAACTTCTGGTAGTCAAAGCAATAGCTGCGTGCCGATTGAGAGAGTTTAGCTGGGTTGCCATGCTTGTCCTGTTTGGCAGATTTCTTTAGAAGAAATATCCATACATTTTCAGAACTTTTGAATTATCTTTCATATTTCATTTTTTGTTATAAAGTAATTGAATATCAGTCATTTCAAAAAGTGAAACATACGACTTTAATGTTTCATTTTTAGTTTCATGTTTCATTTTTCAAAACACTGAGGGAGCGCTTTCACGCTCCCTCAGTGTTTTTGAATCGCTCCCACAGAGGTTTTGAATCGCTCCCACAGTGTTTTTGTTTTTCTCCCTCAGTGTTTTTAGAATGAAACATTGAAACTAAAAGTGAAACATAAAAGTCGTATGTTTCAGTCTTCAAAAGTATTGATAATCAATAAGTTGAAACATAAAAATGAAACATGAAACATAAAATATGCAAAGGTAAAATATACGTAACTCCAATGCCTATTTAGGGCGTTCTGAAACATTTTGCAGAGGATTTCAAACTTCAATTTATCGAAAAGACAGGAATGAACATTAAGGCGCGCTTCGCGCTTTGGGTTTTGAACATCAATGTTTCATTAACTCTTCAGCCCGCTTTTGTTAAATCCGAGACTTAAGTAAATAACCTTACGCGCTAACCAACTCTCTTTACATTAATTCCATATGATAACCCATTCGCTTCAATTGCACTGCGGCTCCCATTAAATACAACTGATGCAAACAAGCCACATAAGCCTTGAAAGCTGCCGCTGTACCCGCTTCGATTTGTGAATGACACAATACATTATTCGTTCGTGAGGCACACTCCGCCACTAATTTATTCAGTTGATCAAGTCCGTCCCCCTTCATTTGCAATACGTCTTCAAGCACATATTCATCTAAGCAATCATATCCTCGCTGCGCACGCATCTGTTCATAAAGGTTGTCCACTGCGCCATACCGTTCCCAATCCGTGTCCCAATATTTAGCCACAGCCATACCAATAAACATCATCCAGCCAAGCGACACAACAGGGTAAGCAGCAAACTCACGCATACCGTCTGGTAAATAAGCCTCTGCTATGCCATTCCACTTATCTTCTACATCTGCACACTCAGACAAACGCTCGTCAATACTTCCACACCGCAACAAATACTGATAAAGGTCTTGTTTTACTTTTTCTTCCATTCTTTCCTACACAATTAATCATCAAGGTGTAACAACGTGTTAACAACCTCTTCTAAATTCACCGGTAATACTGCACTACAATTCATAGCTACCCCGTCTGCTCCGCTTTCTATTACTTTCTTTGCATCACCATACCCCAACGCACCAACGAGTTGTACCGAAATAGGCAAGCGTAGTTGCTCATCATGTGCCTTAAGTATTACCTCACGTAAATGCTCTAACCCTTCTGTAGTACACACACTTACGTAGTCAGCACTCATGCGTTTCAGTAGTTTCAGACGCTCAAAGCTGCTTGCAGTTGCACCAATAATAAATTCGTGGCCTAACGCCTCACGCACTTCATCTACGCGACAATCCTCTCTCGTCAGACATACGCCATCTGCGCCCACTTCCCTACACAAATCCACATCGTCCACCACACAAAATGTGGCTTCACACGCATGACACCGTTTCAGCAAGTGTGCCGATACTTCCATAGCCTCTTTCGATGACAAAGATGCCACACATAGCTCTATCCATTTTCCTCCCGCTGTCAACACCGCTTCAGCCTGTTTTATACACGCCTCATCCGTCGCTGCTTGTATTATAAATTGTACTGGAACCATTCTTATTTTATTATTAGAAATCGCGAGCAAAAGTACAAACTAAATGAAAGCCCGCAAAAAAAAGAAAGAAATATTTGTTACTTACGACAGGAAACAATAACTTTGCCCATACGTAAAAACATCATTTAATCATGAATCATTATATACTACGCATATTAGCCCTTACACTAACTATGTTAGCTTTGCCCGCCTTAGCTAAAGCTAACCCTATCACGCTACCCTCAGACGAAGCGCCTCAAGTCGAAGCAACAACAATAAGCACAATCAACGAAGCGAGCAACTTCACACTCTCTATTCAGAAAGGGGGCATACAAGTACACGCCACAGCATGTCAAGGACAGACATTGAAAGTATACGACATCGTTGGGAAGCTCAAATGTGAAGTTGCTATCGATAGCAACGACAAGACAATTCGTGTCAACCTCAGCAAAGGCATATACCTTATCAACATTGGGCAAATTACAAGACGTGTCAACATCGCAGGTTAACCCACCTTGCACGTACATCACCACAAATAAGCGCAACACACATGTACAACATCAATTTGTTGCAGAATCCACAGACACGTATGCAAGCCTTTGCCGAAATGGTAAACGACTTAACACCGAAACTTTACACGCACATTCGTCGCCTCGTACAATACCATGACGATGCCGACGACGTGCTTCAGAACACCTTCATGAAAGCTTGGCAGGCACTCGATACTTTTCGCGGTGACTGCCAAATTTTTACATGGCTATACCGCATTGCCACCAATGAGAGCCTAAGTCTTCTACAGAAGCAAAGCATTACAGAGAGTATCAACGCGAACACCAACGAACAAGTGCGCGCACTCGAGACCGACCCCTACTTTGACGGAGATGAAACCGAACTACTTCTACAACAAGCCATTGCCTCCCTCCCCGACAAGCAGCGCATCGTGTTCAATCTAAAATACTTTGAAGAAAAACCTTACACAGAAATAAGCCAACTCCTCCACACAAGCGAAGGAGCACTAAAAGCCTCCTACCACATTGCTGTAAAGAAAATAGAACTCTTTTTTGCCGAACACGATTAAACGAACCCACACCTTTCGCGTCTAACCTTAAACAAACCGAGATTTCTTATTAAAGGAAACATGAAACATATTGACTTTTCACACCCCGCCCCACAACATAACCCCTTCACTATCCCCCAAGGTTACTTCGAGGAGTTTACCGAGCGCATGATGCGCAGTATTCAACAGAGAGAGACCTTTATTAAGCACGAGATGCCCATCATTCGGTGGATACCATGGTTAGGAGTTGCATGTTGTGCCGCACTCATGTTCATCTTCGCTTACGCCCAGGAACAGCACCCCCAGCACCAAGGAACTAACGTGTACGTAGCAAGTTCTACCACAACTAATACTTCGAACAATACCGAAGCAGTATTCGACTATTATTACAACACCGATACAAAATATTGGGCTTATGAAAGCGACTACTAAACTCCTACTCTTCACCTTACTACTTGGCTTCATCATCAACCTCCCCTTACGAGCCAACGACATCCGTCAAGCCAAAGTACAAGACGATAAAAATTGTGTAACCAATCACAACAACGAACGAAAGCCACGCGCCCCCTTCAGTCTGCAAGACTTCAAGGTCCACCTCATGGCCTACATAAGCAAAAGCGCAAGCCTCACACCCGAAGAGAGCAAAAACTTTTTCCTTCTCTTTTTCGAAATGCGCGAAAAGTGTCGTAGTATAGAACACCAAAAAGTACGTACACTTAGGAATGCCACCCAACCAAACATGTCCGAACGAGACTGTCAGCGCGCACTCGCCCTAATAGCAGAACTCAACACGAAGGCCACGCGCATAGAAAAGCAATATATGGAACGCTTACGCAAAATCATTGGAGCCAAAAAGCTAATCAAAGCCATCAATGCCGACCACGACTTTGGACGTAACTTTTTCAAACGCATGACAAAAGCGAGGTAAGCCCCCACGAGTCAATGTGCAAATGTGTAAATGTGCGAATGTCGCCTTTGTACGCTCAGTTATAAAAGCTTCATTCAACCATTTGCACACTTGCACATTCTCACATTCACACATTATTTACCCCTCTCCCAATGGAAAATCAGCAAAAAGAATTAGCTCGTAAGATCATCGAAACGACCGATACCAACCTCTTCCTTACAGGCCGCGCAGGCACGGGTAAAACCACCTTTCTACGGCAATTACGCGACGAGTCACCCAAACGCATGGTAGTACTCGCCCCAACAGGCATTGCTGCTATCAACGCACAAGGTAGTACCATCCACTCCTTCTTCCAGCTATCCTTCGGTCCCTACGTGCCAGGAGTGAAAGTGCAAGAGCAGCGAAACTATAGGATGAATAAGGATAAAATAAAGCTTATCCAAAGCCTCGACCTACTCGTCATTGACGAAATAAGTATGGTACGTGCCGACCTACTCGATGCCGTCGACGATGCCCTACGACGCTACCGTCACAACACCTGCCCCTTTGGTGGCGTACAACTCTTACTCATTGGCGACCTGCAACAGCTCACTCCCGTCGTAAAGGAAGAAGAGTGGACTCTACTTAGCGCCTACTACGATACGCCCTACTTCTTCAGTAGTCAAGCACTCAGACAGACTGACTACGTCACCGTCGAACTCGAAAAGATATATCGACAAAGCGACACCCACTTCCTCACACTACTCAACAACGTGCGCGAAGCCAAAGCCACCGACCAAACGCTCAGCGAACTCAACAAACGCTACCTCCCCAACTTCGCCCCCCGCAAGGAAGAAGGTTACATACGCCTTGTCACCCATAACTGGCAAGCCCAACAAGTCAACTCACACGAACTCGAACAACTCCCTTCGCCAACCTTCACCTACGAAGCCAAGATAGCAGGTCGCTTCTCCGACCAAGCCTACCCCACCGACCCCATCCTCACACTCAAACAGGGCGCACAAGTCATGTTTGTCAAAAACGACACCAACAAGAACTACTTTAACGGCATGATAGGCGAAGTTGTCGAAATCAACGACCATGGCTTTAGCGTACGCCCCAATACCGCCCCCGATAAGATCATCTACGTCCAGCCCGAAGAGTGGCAAAACACACGCTACGCGCTCGACCCACAGACTAAGGAGATCAAAGAAGAAGTAGAAGGCACCTTCACCCAATACCCCATAAAGTTAGCCTGGGCCATCACCATTCACAAAAGCCAAGGCCTCACCTTTGAGCGTGTAATGATCGACGCTTCAGGCGCCTTTGCCCACGGCCAAACCTACGTAGCGCTAAGCCGTTGCAAGACACTCGAAGGCATCATCCTCACCACCCCCATTCCCCCTAGCGCCATCATCACCGACGAGGCTCTCAACGCCTTCACCGCCGAGATGCAACGCCGCACCGTCAGCCCCGAGAGGCTAACCACCCTTCGCAAAGCCTACAGTGCCAACCTACTCACGCAGCTCTTCACCTTCGACAAGGAGCGCATACTCCTCTCAAGCTACACCCGCCTACTGCAAGAACATCTCACCAGCCTCTATGCACAGACAGCACGCAGCTTCGAAGCAGCGCTCCACAAGTTCGACCTCAGCGTCATGAATGTCTCAAGCCGCTTCCACCAGCAGTATGCCTCCCTACTCGCCGCCAACGACGGACAGCTGACCGATGATCACCTACAAGACCGCATACAACGAGGCGCTAACTACTTCATTGACTGCCTCTACGAAGTGCGCGACCTTCTACAAGCCATCCACCTCGACATCGACAACGCTCAACTCAGCAAGCGCGAGAATGCTGCCCGAACCGACGCCATCGCCCAATTCAAGCTCCACATCAAACTACTTGAGGCCACGAGCGAAGCCGGATTTAGCGTTAGCCAATTCCTCCGCACCAAAGCGCGCCTCCTACTCGAAGCAAACGAAAGCACAGTCCCCAAGGGCAAAGCGCGCACGAACCGTTCGCCCCACGCAGAGCAACACAAGTTCACCGTGCCCGACGAAGTCACCAACCCCACCCTCTACTATCGACTCAAAGAGTGGCGCCTCAAGCGCGCCTCCGAGCTACACCTACCGCCCTACACCGTGCTCAACACCAAGGCCATGATGACGCTCGCCAACTTCGCCCCGACTCACCCCGACCAACTCAAGAGGATACCCTACTTCGGAGCGCGCAGTATCGAGAAGTACGGCCCCGACCTCTTGCAACTCATTGCCCAATACCTCGACGACAAGCGCCAAGGCCGCGTAGAAGAAGCGAGCGTTGAACCCGTCAAACCAATCATATACCCTGGCGAGACCACCTTCGATGCCACCTTACGCCTCTTCAAGGAAGATCGCATGAGCATCGACCAAATAGCCCACCTGCGCGAACTCACCCCTTCTACCATACTCACCCACCTCAGCCGCTTCATCCCTACTGGCCAAGTCAGTCTCACCGACCTCGTCACCCCCGAAGCCTACGACCGCATCAAGGCTTACTTTAGTCAACACGACAACCTACTGACCTGCCCCCTCTCAGAAGCCAGAGCCGCCATAGGCGATGACCTTAGCTATGGCGAAATCCGCCTCGTCATGGACCATCTGGGCGTAAAAAATGCATAAAAATATACCATTATATCCAAGAAGGCAACACTTTTGTGCTGCCTTCTTTTGGCGCAAAGCAAAATAAACACTATTTTTGCACCCAAAAGGATGGTAAATATGAATAATGGCCAACACGCCATTATCTACTTTTCCGCTACCACCCCTTCCCATTTTGGGCCAGACTGGATTTGACAGCAAGCCGAAATGGTAAGTAAGCATGCAGTGCGCCTTGGAGGTGGGCACTTTAATCTCGGCCTTCAAACAATTTAACTGGCGAAAACAACTTTGCTCTCGCTGCTTAATCGAAGAATAGTAGATTAGCTTTATTCCGTCACAAGGTGGCGGAACGAGACATCACCCCAAGAGCTCTTGCTCCGAAACGTCTTGATAGTGGTGGTGCAGATAAGTCGGAGCTAGTCATAGTGGGCCTTACAACTATGATGAATTTTACTCTTAAGGCTAAGGTGCGAATCGGTGGCACAGGTCTTCTTCGCGCTCGAAAACATTAGTCTGTGATAAGCATGTAGAAAGCTTGCGGTTTCCTTGTTTGGACGAGGGTTCGACCCCCTCCTGGTCCACTTTACCTATTGATTATCAATAAGTTACGAATTTGTGGTGACATTTGTGGTGACACATTAAAGATTGTCACCACTTTTTGTTGAATAACGACATAGCCTTTTCCTTTTCCTCGTCTGCTATATCTATGTATGGCTTCATGCTTTTGTAATCGCTATGCCCAGTCCACTTCATCACAACGTTTGGCGCAATACCCATCATAAGCGCATTACAGATGAATGTTCTACGACCACAATGCGTTCCTATGAGTTCCCATTTCTCTTTTGTTTCCTCGTACCTTTTATTCCCTTTGTAATATACATTCGTTAATTTCTCATTTATATTACATTCCTTGCAAACAATCTTTAGATACTTGTTCATTTTTTGATTGGAAATTACGGGAAGAGCATAATCACCTTCTATATCTTTGTACTTATCCAATATAGACTTGGTATAGTCATTTAACTCAATCGTAATCTTATCATTTGTCTTTTGTGTTACGAGATGTATTGCACCGTCATAAATGTCTGTCTTTTTAAGTTCACTCACATCAGAATAACGTAAAGAAGAAAAACAACAGAAGCAGAACACATCACGAGTACGTTCTAAGTATGGGAATTTGAACTTATGGTTATACACTTCCATTAATTCTTCCCATTTTAAGTAGACAACACTTATGTTTGATTTTTTTAGATGCGATTTGTATGTAGAGAAAGAAATATTGGATAGATACTCTTTAGAAATAAGCCACCTAAAAAACCATTTTGACATAGAGATTTTTTTGTTAATAGTTTCGTTTTGGAAGCCAGACGCAATTAAGAATTGTGTGAATGAGTTTAATGTATCCTCGCATATTTTATCTATGCTCATATCAGGCATAAAATTTTGCCAATTCTTTATAATCTGCCTATGCTTATAGATAACTCCAGTTGCCCAACCACATATTCTACTTTGCTCGGTAATGTATGTTTCGTATAGTTCAAAGAAATTCTTTTCGACAACTTCCTCTTTCTCAACATTTCTTTTTAATTCTTCATTGAGAGTTGCCTTAAAATCTTCGACAGTTGGCTCTGTACGAAAAGAGGACGCAACAAAATTAACCGCGTCCTCATACCTTTGTATCTCAGCATTAATTTTTGATGCTGGAACAGACTTCTCGCCATGAGAAGTGTTCCTTTTACACCTTTGTGTTTCCTTGTTCCACTTTCCTGTATCTACATTAAATCCGACATTGTACGTTATCCTCTTCCCTTTATACCTTACAATCATGCGAAGCCACCCACGAGCGTCTACCATGAATAGAATAGAATATTTCATAAATCACGTAGCCATTTTTTTTCCTTTAGGAGTGTACAACCAAATAAGGAAAGCACCACCTAAAATAGTTGTTGTTGTAAATAGAACTTCTAACATTTCCATAACTTTATTTTTTTGTATGTTTTAAACTACAAATCGCGTAGCCACTTTTTACCATTAGGGGTATACAACCAAAGCAGCAATCCACCACTTATCAAGGTTGTAATAGAGAATAAAATAGCGAAATACATAATGTTATCTTTTTAGAATTGTGTAACCTAATATAGCTAAAAATATAGTAGTTAATAGCGAAACCACCTAAAACTATCGTAGCAAAAACCAACTTACTCAAATCGAAGAAATACTTTGATAGAACCTCTTTAACCGTGTTGTCCCATTTGTTTGTCATACATTCGTCCTTAGTAATCCCTTAATATTATACACTCTGAATACATCTGTGATAGGCACATTAAATGCTTCGTATCTGTCTGTATTTTGTAGTGTGCTGCACTCATATATATCGCCACGTTGTTTTATCACGCGCAATATAAGGCCATAGCTTATTGTGTCTAATACATATATATTACCATTGATTATATAGCTACCCTCATCTATAGCTCGCAAGGCAAGTATATCACCACATTTAAAGTCAGGACGCATACTATCATCAGAAACACTATAATAGAAATCTAACTCAGCAAATGAGTTCACTCGTGTAATATGCTCTGCTTGCAAGTTAGGCTCTCGCATTACCTTATATAAATCTACATTTTCTCTTTTTGCGAGCGATATAGGCACAAGGGGAGCTGTTTTCTTCTCTGTTATAACATTTGGAATTTTGCTACCATAAGTGTTATGTGACTGCCCTACATTGTTATTACCTATTACTGCATTAGGAGAGTTGTATTGTTGTGGCTGCTGACCTTTTAGCATTGTACCCTCACCTGTTAAAAGCCAACCCATGTTGAGGTCGGGGAAGGCAGAAGCAATCTTCACTTGTGACTTGGGGGCAATACTTTGGTCTATGCTCGCAACAAAAGAATTAGAAAGACCTGCTGCAATCTGGAACTGTCTTACACTAATACCGCAATAAGCAATGAATTCTTTTAACCTATCACGGACTATAGATTTTTCATACTTTGCCATAGTTTCTCTGTTTTTATATTAGGTAAATCCTAACATTGTTACTATTTATCTGTAAATTAAGTATAGCAAAAACCTATTATATTAGTTAATCAGTACTAAAAACTATCATTTCTCTATCACTTTATTTGGAGATAATAGGTATTTGCTATACCTTTGCACTCGTAACAACACAAGTACTACTTGCAAAGGTAAGAAGTTACTTCTAATGTTGCAAACGTTCTTTGACATTTTGGACAAAAAAATAGCATATAGTTTGAAATGAACCTCGCTCCTCGTGAGCGTATCTATATGGCAGACAAGACGGTGTGTAGGTGGTTCGACTCCACCCTGCCAACGAACATTATTAATTTTAAAATCATGGAACAGACATTTAAAGACAGAATTTACAACAAACTTGTTAATTCTATTCTTGATGATATTAATTGTTATCCGTACTCAAACCCAAGTCCTTATGGTGAATTTTTTCCATTCGTGGACAAAAACAAGTGGGGAGAATACGAAATAGACATCAAGGTTAAGGAAGTAGAAGAAGACGATGATGACGAAATCTATAAATACCTCAAAGTTGAGATAGATAAGTTAGAAGTTTTCGATTGCATCTACAACAATGAAGAAATTAAGAGAAAGCCATTAAACGTTGATAAGAATAAAGTAAACGAACTGGTTAACCAATCTCTTTACGATGATAAGTGGAATATAACCATTGAGGTTTATGAAGCACTCGAAAATAATGCTTACCAAGATTACGAGGGAGAAGATTAATATAAATGACAATGAAAACGATTAAACACCCATACATATCTGTTCCTCATGGTACGAGACCAAAGTTAGCAAAAGACTTCAACGTATCAATTACAACAGTTAGTCTCGCCCTCAACTACCAAACACAGGGTGGACTTTCAGAAGATATACGACAAGCAGCTCTTAGAAATTATCAAGGAATAAGAGTGAAACCCAAATAAGCCTAACTTTCAGCTATGATAATCAACTCCGCTTGTGTGGTTCGTGAGAATAGCACAAGACAAGCCTATGTAATTCAAGTGGATAGAATAATGGTCTCCTAATCCATAAATGGCGGTTCGAATCCGTCCATAGGCACAAATCAAAATTAAAATAAAATGACTACCAAACAAACCGCATTGGTAAAGCAACTTGAAACAAGTGCTTTCAACATTCTTAAACAACTACAAGGATTGTCAAGAGATATTGCAATCAAGCAATACGATTCAGAAGAAGCCATAGAATTGCACCACGCAATCATGACCGTAACAGAATTGTGCGATACATTGCAGTACATGAGAGAAGAGTTTAATGACGACAACAAACCTACCATATAACAATGAAGAAGTTTTTTAAAACGAACATAGAAGCGTTTTACTCGTTTTTTGCAATCACCTTTGTAGGTGTCGCATTACTCATTGCAGGTCACTTCGATTACGTAGACGATGTAATAACAGAAATGAAGAATAACGGTTCATACTACGAACTTGTTGAACAATACCCAAACGCAAGTGAATCGGAACTCGTTAAGATATACAATAGCAAGAAAAATTGAGTGGTTTTTTTCTTTATAGGAACTAGAATTTGAAAGCCCATAATTTTTCAGTTTAGTGGGTGGTAATTAAGGAATAATAAACTCAAACAAATGATAGTAATCAAAATTAAAACTTGGAAAGACTACAAGACGCAGTTTCTTAATTGGGTAAAAGAGCCAAGACAGAGAATATGCAAAGAGTATGTTGATGGCGTCAATGCTATTTCGTCTACGTATATTGAGAACTTACTTATTCCAAAATGTAAGGATTTGCATATTGACGAAAAGGCAACCGAAGAAATTGCGGAAACCGCAGAAAAATGTTTTAAAGGTGCGGTGGCATATACTAAAAATCTTATTGAAGTTGCTCAACCAAAGGATTTAATTTAAAATACTTGGCAACGAAACGATATGAAAATAGAGAACATTAGGTTCAAGGCGAAACGTCTTGATAATGGCGAGTGGGTGCATTGGCAGAGAGGACATCAACCGTTGTGACGGTCCACCTGTTGCGAGTAGCTAATTAGCAACATACCCAACTTACAAACCTAATATTTTTATTTGTTAATGTTAGATGTGTGCATGCTCCAACTCGCATGCACTGGCCACTTAGCTCAGTTGGTTAGAGCAGCGCAACTCTACATGGTTAGAGCAACACATTAATGTGTTAGTCATTGGTTCAAGTCCAATAGTGGCCACTATTTTTTCTATAGTTTTTGCACACTAATCGTTGTTGCGGTTCGTGAGAATAGCAACAATACCCCCACACATGGTTGTTGCACTTTAGTTTTGTTAATAATGTACTTTAAATTCCATGTATTTTTAAAAGTGCAGATAGTTCGATTCTATCAGTGGGGACAAGTTTTTTTTAGTTATCCATTCATGATTTGATGTTTTAACGTTCACGTGGTATGTGAATATAGCGTGAACTTATAACGCGATAGGTGGTTAAATGGATAGACCACAGCCATGTAGTTAGCCGACATGGTCTATTGATACATAGAACATTAGTTGGGTTCGATTCCCGACCGCGTTACTAATTTACAATCTACTCATAATTTCATACTATCTGCTATTTGCGGTTCGTGAGAATAGCAAATAGAAATAAGTGCTATAGGCCGTTAATCGGATAGGCGGATATGAAGATTCATACATTAGCAGGTTCGACTCCTGCAGCACTTACAAACCAAAACACTTAAATCATGTCAACAAAAGAAAAGAAGACAGACATTGAAAAGAGTTTCGCTGAACGTGTTGTTATCGTTCAGAAAGAACTAAAAGCACCGAAAGGTCAGTACAACAGCTTCGGCAAATACCGCTATCGTAGTGCTGAAGATATACTGAATAGCGTAAAGCCATTGCTCGCAGTGAATGATTTAATTCTCACTCTATCAGACGAACTGATTGCATTAGGGAGTAGAATATACGTTAAGGCAACCGCGACATTGCAAGACTGCAATACTGCTAACGCTATTAGTGTTGACGCTTATGCACGAGAGGACGAAGTTAAGAAAGGGATGGACGGAAGCCAGATAACAGGTGCAGCAAGTTCATACGCACGTAAGTATGCGCTTAACGGATTATTCCTTATTGACGACACTAAAGACGCTGACGCGACCAATGACGGAACGCACGAAGCTAACAATAACAGACTGCAAGAAGCACTTAACTTGATTGCACAAGCGAATAACAGAGAGACTTTAAACAAAATTTGGAATACGTACACTGATTTGCATCTCAACGAAAAATTTTCACAAACAATGGCTGACACCTGTAAAAAATATCCGAAGCAATGAAATTGAATGACTCAGGTGTAGTGTTCAACCCAGTTGGCCATACCTACACATTGAATGGGAAAATGCTTAATGGCATTACCCATGTTATAAAAGATAAGCTATTCCCAGATGAATACAAGAATGTGCCAGAGCACATTCTTAAGCAAGCTGCCATACGTGGTTCTGAGATACACAAGATTATTGAAATGTATGACTCATGCTCCATAAAGACTAATGGTAGTATTGAATTGGAGAACTACATAGATTTATCTTACAGGAATAAATTCTTGTTACATCATATTCAAAGTGAATACCTTGTAACAGACGGAGAGCAATACGCATCAGCAATAGACAAGGTGTATGAAGACGGCAATGGTGGAGTTATACTTGCCGACATTAAGACTACCTACATGTTGAACATGAATTACGTATCATGGCAACTCTCAATTTACAAGTACTTTTTCAAATTGGCTAATCCCTACATCAATGTTAGCGGACTATGCGTTATCTGGTTAAAAGGAGAAATGTCAGCAATATGGCCAGTTCATGAGCATAGCGAAGAAGAAGTAAAGAAGTTGCTATATTCAGACGAAATTCCAACATCTTCACCTATTGTTGATTTCGATGAAGAAGATTTAATCAGGCTAAAGAAAGAGGCTGATGAAGCAAAAAAAGCATACGACACAAAAAAGTTGGAGGTTCAGCAATACATGGTGGATATGGCTACTAAACAGATTGTAGGAAATAAATGCAAGATAACAATCAAGGAAGACACCGAACGCATCTCTTTCGACACAAAGAGATTTAAGGACGAACACCCAGACCTATACGAACAATACGTAACGAAGTCCACGGTTAAAGGCGGACTACTAATAACCATAAACAAATGACACAGACATTCATCACAATACCGCAAGAAGAGTGGTCACGCATTGTATCCATTCTTGAAAAGGTGGAAGAAAGACTTAAGCCAGAAGACAAGTGGATTACCACCAAAGAAGCTTGTAGAATGTTAGGCATCAAAAGTCCACTAACATGGATTAGTTACCGCAAGAAGTATAACATCAAGACTTCACAAGTTGGGCGCAACGTCCTAACCAAGAAGTCTGAAATCGAAAGAGTTTTAACACTAATGGAATAATAATTGATTTTGAATAAATACAAGTTAAGGCCACTTCAAATGTGTAGAGTGCTACATATTTTGCTCATAATGTATATATTTTCTCCCTGTGGCCTTAACTTTCTTTTAAAATAATACGACAATGAATAGCGCAACATTCATAGGCAATTTAGTTGCTCCTGCTGCAAAGAAAGGTAATACAGAGAGACCATTCATAACGTTCACCATAGCAGTCAATAGGAAGTACAAAGATAAAGAAGAAGTACTTTTTATTGAGTGTATCAAGAATGGTGACAACAACAATCTACTACCCTACCTAAACAAGGGAACGAAAGTATGTGTGCAAGGCCGTGTAAACTGCCATGCCTACATGGCCAACAACGGACAACCACGTGCCAACCTTGATTTAGCCGTGTTTGAGTTAGAGTTGTTAGGCAGTTCACAACAAAACCAACAAGCACAAACAACGCAGCAACAACAAGTACAAGCACCACAACAAGTGCAGCAAGTACCACTGCAACAAGCACTCAATCAACAAGTAGCTAATGATTTACCATTCTGATGCTATACGACTTATCGCAAGCTAAACATAGAGAGCAGGTTCGCAAAAGGTTTGATGCAATTTTAAAAAACAATACTGGCATATTGGAGTTAAAATTGCTAAAGCCAAAGCGAACCATTAAGCAGAATAATTATCTGCACCTTATCATCGGTTACTTTGCTTGTGCCTATGGCGAGAGCGAAGAATACGTCAAAGAACACTATTTCAAAATGGCTGCAAACAAGCAGCTATTTTTAGTTTCTAAACGAGACAAGGTGTTGAACGAAGAAGTAACCTACTTACGTTCTTCACGCGACTTGACTACAGACGAGATGCAACTTGCAATAGAACGGTTTCGCAATTGGTCAAGCATTAACGCAGGTATCTATCTTCCCTCAGCCGATGAACATCGGTTGTTGGAACTTGCTGAGATTGAAATAGAACGAAACAAAGAATTTGTATGAAAATACCTGAATTAAAAAGTCCTTCTAAAACATTACGAGAGAAGAACAGAAAGAAAGTACTACAACTATATCACGAGATCAAAGAGAAACAACCAGAAGCAAGCAACAACGAGATGTATAAATACATCGCAAACAACGTTGGATATTCCGTTAGTGGTGTGCGTAAGATAATCGCTACAGAAGATACACTTGACATTTTCCGAGCCAATGCAGACGATGTTAACCCCATGCGGAAACACCCACATGACGAAGAGCATAGGTTGCAAGTAGCTTGTGTAAGGTGGTTTAAATATCAATATCCGAATATTGCACACGCTTTGTTTGCAGTGCCTAATGGCGGACGCAGAGACGTTACCACAGGTGCTAAATTAAAGGCAGAGGGCGCACTTGCAGGAGTGTCAGACTTAATCTTATTGAAGAGCAATGATAAGTATGGCGCACTCCTAATTGAAATGAAAACACAAAAGGGTAAACAAAGCCAATACCAAAAGCAATGGGAGATAGATATTACCAAGCATAACGAATATAAGTATATCGTATGTCGCTCTTTTGAAGAGTTTCAGAAAGAAGTAAACGAATATCTGTCAACAGCTCTTAACGTGAGATAACATGAACAACAAAGAGAAATGCTTCGTATTCTACGAACGTTGGTACACGCAGCTACAACGTCTTCCACCAGAAGAGAAACTTAAAATGTATGAAGCTATTTGCAAGTATGCTTTCGGACTTGAAACTGAAGAAATGGCTTACTATCTTGAATCGTTAATGGATAACATAAGAACATCTATTGACAACGATAAGATTAGGCAAGAAGCATATCTTGAACAGAGAAGGAAAGCAATTGCTTCACGTTGGAAAAAGAAAAAAAATACGAGTGAAAGCGAAAGTATACAGACTGATACGAGCGAATACGAAAGTAGAAAAAATAATACGAATGTATACGGCCGTATACAACCGAATACGAATGAATGCGAAAGTATACAGACTGATACGAGCGAATACAATAATAAAAATAAAAACAAGAATAAAAACAAGAATAAAAACAAGAATAAAAACAAGAATAAAAACAAGAATAAAA
>OOAA01000535.1_pt1 | contig 26138 bp, 34 predicted proteins | sample 1671671 | NCBI WGS metagenome assembly OOAA01 (sample SAMN06348180, study PRJEB24527) | human gut metagenome | biome: human gut; feature: ankylosing spondylitis patient; material: feces | host: Homo sapiens | place: China | collected 2015-10 | reverse complement strand
TTGTATTTATAGTTTTATCGACTACTTTCGCGTAAAGAGCAGCAAGAGCTTTAGGTCCAAATACCTTTTTCTCCTGTAGTCTTTCGATGGGACCTCTTTTGAATTGAACACCAGGGTGGTCATTCATAATTTTTGTACGAGTTAAATATAACTCATTTATACAAGCCTCGATATTATTTTCAAACTGAGGCATTTGTATTACGTCAATTACTTTTAAGTTTGCTACTTTCATTTTTCAAGTTTTTTAAGTTGTTCTTTATAATACTTTTCTTTCATATCCCAGTGCCTTTCATATATATGAAGGTCATGAACAAAATGATAATATGTGCCTATAGGCAAACCAAGTTCATCAGCTACTAACTGTTGAAGCTTAGTCCAACAATACTGGTCATTACAAAAGCCATAAACCAAATCATTGCTTCGCATGATTACACACATATCAAGAGTTTCAATGCCTGGCTTAATATCAAAACCTACAGACAAAGTACAAGGAGTGTCATATTTATAATCATCCTTCTCTTTGCCGTCAAAGATTGTAAACCAAGCTTGACGAGTATCTTTGTTTTCTCTAAGTTGCTCAATACATTTTTCTAATTGATGATTACGACTCCACTGCCATCCGTAATTAGAATTGACAAGATTATCTCCACCATGCATTTTATCCCATATAGGAGCATACTTTTTAATTTCTGCTACGCTTCTATCGCCTGACATATACCAGGCATATTCGCGTTCAGCGTATTTTTCGCTGAATTTACGCCATTTCGTTGTTATTATGCGCTGCTGAGGATTTAATAAATAAAAGCCAACATTGTAAACAACCTTTGTTCCAACATTAGTTTTTACTCCTTGGCTTATAATAAAACTATATAGGTCCTCAAAAGCCCTAGTTGCGTTTTTATATACTATATTCATGCTTCTTCATATTCAAAGTTTAACACTAGAGTTGCACCATAATCATACCAGAGAACTTCTTCAAGCTCTTCTTTTGTATAGCAGTTATATCGGCACATCTCAGCTTCTAAGTCAGCCAGACTATCTATTATAAGAGTATTTTCAGCTATCATTATCATATCACTTAACAAGTTTATTTGTATTGCTGTTGTAAACTCTAAACAAAAGCTCTTCAGCTTCATCATTCATGGCTTTGCATATAGCCAATGCTTCCTCTATGGATAAATCTTTGAGCTCTTCATCTTCGTCATTAAAAGCAATTTCACCAGTTATTACTCTAATTTCAAATGAATTGGTTAAAGCAAATGTTTTAGCTGCGTCAAGCGCTTGTGCGCATATATAGTGCACGGCCTCCCAATATATGTATGATAAAGTATTTGAGCCATCCAGTATCTTGATATATAATTCTCTCAACTTTTCAGGCTTAAACATACCTTGCTCATCCATTCGCCTATATTCAGCAAGCCATCTTCCATAACCATTTGTTGCTCTAAACCTGTTAGCATAAACTGCTACAAATCTGAGAAACTGGTCTGTATAAATAACCTCTGGTATTTCTACTGCTTTCTTTTTCATTGCTTAAGATTTATATATTCTCGCGCGCTCTAGAGCCCATGCATTTTTCTGAATATATTTCTTTTGTTTCATACTTTGCATGCGATATTACGCGCGAGAATAAGGCATAAATCAATTCATTTAATAACTTCCAGTCGAGCCCAGAGCTCCATCACCTCTTTCGGAGGAACGGCTAAAAAGCTCTGCTTCAGGTACTTCTTCAAGTCCTTCGTAAGACACAGGCACAAGAATAAACTGTGCTATCTTCATACCTGGCTTAATATGGACTTTGGCTTTGCCGACATTAACAACATGTATATGAATTTCACCTTGGTAATCTTCATCTACAATCTTGGCTCCGAGGATAACAATGCTCTCAAATGCTTCTGCTTTCGGTGTTCTACCAGCTCCAAGGCAAGCCCATTTAGAAGTTACGACTCCTGATTTATCAGCTGCCATAAGCATATATCCTTCTGGAATTTCCATCTTAATACCTGATGGTATCAAAACATCAGTTCCTGGATTTACGATAAAGCCTTTGTTATTGCCAAAGTTAGGAACGAAAAAATCAATTCCTGCTGCTTTACCGGTTCCTCTCGTTGGAGACTTTACATTTCTTACTTTTGCAAACTTCATGACTACATCATTTTAACAAGTTCCTTAGCTGCTGTTTCTACAGCTCTAGCAAGTCTATGTTCAACTTCTGGACTTATAAGGCTGTAAACTCCTTCTTTTTCAAAAGCATCAGCCATGATAGCTCCAATTTTTGAAAGCTTAGGATTAGAAGCGTTAATGCCATGCTTATCCATAAGTTCTTTATTGTACTCATACTTAATGCCTCCTTCTACAGGAATAAGCTTGGCTATTTCTGCATGAGTATTTGACTTTCTGCTCGTAGGAACAGTGATAATAATCTCCTGATTGGTTGTCATGCACATATCTGTGCACATTTCCATTACTTCATTGAAGTTGCGTTTAAACTCTCTTGGAGTTACTGAAATTAAACTTTTCATAATGATGCCAAATTAGCAATTAAAATAGAATCTATTTGTGTTGCAAAAGTCATTGAGTTTGAATAAAGCTTCTTTTATCTTCATATCTGTTACATTAAATCGTCATCGAATAAACTTGGCTGCTCAGTGGCTTTAGGAGCAACTTTTACATCTCCCGGCTTACGCTTTAATACCCAAAGAGTATTACGTGAAGCATCCGGGAACATAGGAGCCATGATATTGGCAATGAGGTTTGAGTCATAATACTCTTTAAGAGCATCAAACATTTTCTGTTGCCAATCGTTCATCAGTGGCTTATAGTCTTTAGCTGAAGCAAATGTACCGAACTTCTTTACTATGCTGAAATGCTTCAACAATATGCCTTCAAGCTCCCAATGGTCAAACTCTTGCACATCAACTCCGCGACCATCACCTGAGTCATAAGTATGATTACCAGCTGCTCCTACAGATGGGTCATAGTTTGGAGTTGAAAGGTAATAAGTAGCGTTATTATTGCCACAAGCCTTAAAGTTCTCCAAAAATGCATCTGCATTCTGTTTGCCAACATGCTCAAGCACTTCAAAAGCACAGACTTTGTCAGCATTAAACTTGCTGAAATCCATGTAGTTTTTAGCAAGGTCAGCAACATAGAAATGAGCCCAAGGTACATCCGCATACTTTTCAGCAGCTTGTTGAATTGTTTTTTCGCGAATATCAATACCAATATACTCTTTCTGCTTAAATTTGTTTCGGTATAACACCTCAAGTAAATTAGCAGCCCCGCAGCCAAAATCAACGATAGATTCACCTATCTTGGCTTCTTTCAAAATGTGAGTCCAACGCAAATAATGCGCAAACTGGTCTCTGTGGAATACATGACGCTCAAACGCCTGGTCTGGTCTGAGGTCTGTTGTGTTATAAACTTTTGCCATAATTATTTTTAATTTTATCTCTAAGTTCTTTATTATTTTTTTGATAGTTTGTTAATAGTCGACACAATGGCGGCAAATAATAAAGCCATATATACTAACAGTAATAGCCCTTGTATACATTCACTATGCACATACATCATAATAAATATAGGCGAAATCATTACACATGCTATCACTGTTGCTATAGGTGCAAGGCATAAACCTATTAAAAAATTTTTAATAAACTGCTTCATGATTATTTGTCATTAAAAATTTCTTTATGTTCTTCTAAGTAGTCATTCATAGAGCCCATATAAGCAATCGCATCAAGAAGATTATCCTCTTTGTGCGCATAAGCCTCACGCGATAACTTAAGAGCTATCATAGCTCTATACATACCAGCGGTTGTTATTTGCTGGTCTTTAGGCGACATCAAGTTATAAAGAGCTGCCGCTCTTTCCATTGATGCCTTAAAAGGCCCGTACTGACGCTCTTTTTCCTCTGAGCGCTCATTCACAATCTGATTTGCTTGTTCTAATATATTACTCATGATTTAAAACTGTTTATTATTTTATATTTTAACTCTGGATTATTCTCAAGCATTTCGTTATTCTCTTTTAACAGTTTAAGTATCTCATCCATTACAGCATCGATTTTAGTTCTGCTTTTAATCTTTTTGCATCAGCACCTCTAAATGTTTGTGCATTTGCCAAGAAGTATCTAACAATATCTCTTGCGGTATCATAAAAATACATAGCATTCGGGTCTGAAGTATCAAGTGTTAGCATTGCCTCTAAATAAGGCACTGCGCCAAAATATACATTAAGCCATGTTGACTTTATATCTTTGGCTATTTGCTGAAATGTTCTTTTCTTGTCCATTTTATTATCTTTATTTAGATATGCGAATATACTAATTTTCTCCGAGAATAGAAAATTTTTTCATTATAAAATGCACTCACTTAACACTTCTTAACTTGGCCAGATTTTATTGCTCTTCTGGATATTCTATTTGCAGTAATTCTTTGCAAAATTGAATAACTTGCTCATAGTTATTATATGCAGTTTGAGTAATAATTCTCCGCTGAAGTATCGTTAGCTTATTTTTAATAATAAACTTATTTATGCTAAGAAAGAGAGCTTTATCATTGCATCTTCTTTTAGCATAATGAATACACTTCTTTATATCCTGCGCTCCATTTTTAGCTTTATACCTACTAATATATTTTATAATGCATCCTTGTATAAAGGAACATCTTAAAGCGGTTATAAGCTCTATTGGTTGCATAGCCATATCTTTATAATGACTTCCGCCTATTTGTAAATCTGTTGCTTTCATATCAATATACTTTACGCTTACGATTATCTGGTATATACCCATTTGCCACTCTCAGCTCATCCATAAACATAACAGAGTTGTAATGCTTAGGAAATTCTCTTATTACCTTAAAACTTGCTGTTTTGTCTTTCACAAAGCTATTATCGCCTACAGGTTCTACATATCCAAGCTTTATAAACTTATAAAGATATGCGGTTTCTGAGTTTCTACCTGGCTCTTTACCAAGCAGAATTTCTTTTGAACTTACTACTTTGCCAACATTATCGTTAACAAGTTTTACCATTTCCGGAAATACCGGAGCTTGCTTTCCATTACGTCCCATATTACATAAATTTTTTATATTTGTCAATTTTTGCTTTTATGCTATCCATTAAGGCATTTTGCTTTTTATCTTTTGCTTTAAGTGCTCTGATAACATCTTCATCGTGAGTGCCTTGCAATATCAAATGATTTATAACAACATGATTTTGCTGTCCTTGTCGATATAATCGAGCATTAAACTGCTGATATAATTCAAGACTCCATGTTTGCCCAAACCAAACTATTATACTGCCTCCTGCTTGAAGATTAAGCCCATGGCCTGCTGATGCTGGATGCGCTAACATAACTTGTATTTTACCAGCATTCCAGTCTTCAATATCTTTATTGTTTTTAAGCTCTCTTGGCTTATATTTTTTAAGATATTCCACGATTCTATCCCTATCGAATTGATAGGTCCATGCTACAAGCACAGATTGGCCATTTGCATCTTCAATTATCTCCTTAAGAGCTTCAAGCTTAATATCATGAATTGGAAACACATTTCTTTCTTCATCATATATAGCTCCATTAGCAAATTGAAGTAATTTATTTGAAAAGGCAGCGGCATTGACTACGTTTACTTCCACAGGCTTTTCAACAAATACTGAATTACCATTTTCGTCTTCTTGCTCAATCGTTTCAGTAGCACTTATTAAGTCAAGCACTTTATTCTTTTCAAAGTCATCATATTGCTTCTTTAGAGCTTCAGGCATTCTAAGCTTTATATAGTTATCTGTCCTAAACGGCATTTCAAGATAATCATCGGCTTTCATGCTTATGCAAATATCCTCTATTTTCTTATGTATTAGATATTCTGAGTCACTCATCAAATCGTATGAATATACGACATGACCATTCGTTTGACCTGGCCGAAAATACCTTTCTCTATATCTTGATATTGTCTTTTCAAGGCGCTCGCCTCTATCCATAAGATATATTTGAGGCCACAAATCAATAAGTCCATTTGGAGCAGGTGTACCAGTTAGTCCTACTAGCCTTTTAAGATAAGGTCTTGCGCTGCGTAATGCCTTAAAACGCTCTGATTTATAAGACTTAAAACTGCTAAGCTCATCAACTACTACCATATCAAAAGGTAATTTGCCTCCGCCATATAAAGCACAAAGCCATGCGACATTATCTCTTGATATGATATAAATATCAGCTTTTGTTTCCATAACAGCTGCTATTCGCTGTTTAGCAGTACCTATAATCTTAGAAAAGCGCAAATGCTTTAAGTGGTCCCATTTCTCTGCTTCTTCTTGCCAAACTGACTCAGCTACTCGCTTTGGTGCTATGACTAACACTGAGTTAATCTCAAGATAGTCAAACATCAAATAGTTTACAGCTGTCAGTGTTGATACTGTCTTACCCAATCCCATATCAAGAAATACTCCACAAAATGGGTGAGTAATTATATGCTCAACACAAGCCAATTGGTATTTATGTAAATCTGTTTCTTTCATCTTTTGTTACTGTTAAATATAGCTAAACAAGCTAAACCAAACAAAGCACCTATTATAAATGCAACTATGTTACTTATCATAAATTATACTATCTATAAATTGTTCAACGCCTTTTATCGTATCTATTACTTCAACTCTAAAACCCAAAGCTCTAAGCTTATTGTGCATATATGCCTGTATGCGTTTAGGCTTTCGCCCAGTTGTTTTTAATTCCACAAAAACTATTTTATGGCCCGGAAATAAGCACATTCTATCTGGTAAGCCTATAAGTTGGTCACACAGCAGTTTTATACACATGCCACCATTTATCTTAACAAGCTCAACCAATTTGTGCTCTACAACTTTTTCACTGTCTACCGTCTCTTTCTTCATAAGTTAAATTTATTGAACTTACAGTTACTCCAAGTATTTGCAATGACCGGTTAAGCTTATCTTTAAGATTTTTCTTGAATTGGGCTACATCATTGCAAGCATTTTCTTCTGTTACATGGTTTTCATCATATTTTATTGTTCTTAAAGAACCATCGGAGAATTTGCATACAGCTCTTAGTATTACATATTTCATAACCTGGCCATATAAATGTTATACTCACACTTATCCAAATTAAATTCCAGTTTGTCAACACAAAACTTTTGGCCATTGTATATAACAATCGTTTTGACAGACGGAATATGTTCTATGTTTCTTGTTACAAGAAGCACAGAATTACGGTAATTTCCGTATTGCGTTTTATAAAAATTTGCTATCATAATAAGCTATCTTTACGTTTATAGTATTTCTGTTTACCATATAAAGGAAAGTTCTTAGTGGATGCTATAGCTTCCCATTCAGGCAATGACCTAAGAATTTCATTAACCTCCCTGGTATTATATCTTGACATTTCTGTCTTATCTTTGCCGAGGCACTCACACCATACTTCAGCAATGCAGACAAAGTCTTTTTGTACTGTACCGTTTTTAGACAATGGGTCTTCAAGCCAACGTCTTCTGTCGTACAGGTCCATTTTATCCCAATCATCTGGAAATTTAGTATTAAGATATTCTTCAATAATACCTTTTCGCTCATCTGCTTCTGAGTGTTTATGCTGCTCAATCTTAGCAATTATATCTTCATCACCAACGAGGTATAAAGGCTCTTTTGCTAAATATAACTGATATGCTTCAGCCCATATTTGATTTACTTCATCTTGTGTAAGGTCATCATTTACAGACTTTGTAGCATATTCTGGCCTTACGTCTATAGGCATAAATCGTCTATTTCCTGTTGGGTCACGTAAGAAATCTTTGTTATTAGTAGTACCAAAAAATACACACTGCCTTTTATATGTTTCTACTGTTCTACCATACGCTGGCCTGAACATATCTTCTCTTTTTGATATGTAGTGCTTGATTGACTCTACTTCTGCTTTCTTAAGGCCTGAAAGCTCTGCCATTTCAATCAGCCACGCCCCTTGTATCTGCTCAAATGACTCCTTGCCCTGCACAGTCGTGAATGTATCTGAGAACCATTCCATGCCGAGCTTTTTAACGAAAGTACTTTTATATGTTCCTTGTTCTCCGACAAGTATAAGCGCTGTGTCGAACTTAATACCTGGCTCGAATACCCTCGCAACAGCCGCCACCAACGTCTTCCTAATGGCGGCTCTAGTATAAGCGTTATCTTCTGCTCCAAAATAATCAATCAATAATGTATTAACTCTCGGTATGCCATTCCACTTTTGAGCACATATATACTCTCTTATCGGATGGAACTTTTTCTTTTCAAATTCAAGCGCAAGCGCGTCGTCCACTTTTTGACTTGACACAATGCCGTAAACACACTCAATGTAATTACGAACACCAGAATAGTCAACATCACGAAGAGGCTCCACAGTATCGACTTTACGCCATGGTAACGAACGTGTAACATATCTTTTATTATCAAAAATGTTTAGCTTAAATACATCTTTTAAGAATTGGTCATGCTGAATTATTATATTCAAGTTATTGGCAGAATTATCATATTCGCCTTTTGTATTAGCGTCAAGCTCTTCTGTCCATGAAGTATCATATTTTTCAGGAACTTCTGCTTTTGCTTCTTCTGCAAACTCGAATTTAGCTTCAGCAAACTTTTCTTCAGCAATATGCTTTTTTGTTGTAGAGTCCTTAGAGGCAAATTCTTCCATTGCCTTAAAGCTCTTTTTATCTTTGTCTTCTTTTTCTTTGCCTGTATCTAAATGGCCAAATTTATGTATGCGAACTAAGTCAAATGCATTACATAGTCTACCTCCAGCAGGGTCTGTTCCATGATGAGAATATGCAAATTTATCATCATAGACTATTAAGCCCGCAGCTGTAGAGCCATTTATATATGTATATCGTCCTTCTCCAGCTGGTGTATATACATCTGAAAGAAAAGTCTCAATAGCTTCTTGTATAGTATAAGTACGGCAGAAAACACCAATTATGCCTTTTTTATCTTCTGGGTCCTCTTGCTTTTTGATAGCTTGCATTATTACATCTGTGCTATCTGTAGCAGTTGGCCATTCACTCGTATCATGCCAATCATTATATAGCCCAAGAATATAATCGGCTTCAAGGAAAGGTCCGTCTTGAAATTCAAAGTAGTACTCCATATCTGATGATACAGACGGCCAGAACATAAGTCTATTTACATCAAAAGTTGACTGGTCAAACAAATCAATGTTTAGGTCTCCAGCGACTTTTCGAGCAATAGCTTGATATTCTTCTTGCGATACTTCTCTATCAAGTGGAATTATCAATCTGTGTCGTGGCTTTTCAGGGCATGACTTATGGGTTGAATGAATAGCCGCAGCACAATCAAATAGCATTGTAAAGTCCCACCAAAAGTTCTCATGAGAAAAGTCAATATCCAATGTAATTAACTGGCGGTAAAGTACATTTGTTTTATCACGCCTACCATTTGTAAGAAATCCGCCTACAAATCCGCCTACATCTTTTATCTTACTTTGCTCTTCTTTTGTGGCACTTATAAACCGCTTATATGTTTCAGCGGTTACTACAGGAGTAGCTAACTTTTGAACTAAATTGCTCCAAGTAGTTTTGGTATTTTTCCATACTTTACTTGAAACATTTAATCCAACAGCTATGCTTAAATTTCCATCATATTTTAATTTACCTACTTGCATAATCATTACTTTTGATAAAAGTCCATAACTCCACCATCAGCATTAAGTGGTAAATCATAAGCCCATGAAGGAGGAGTGGACATTATCTTAACCAAATTATCATACCATTCTTGTGCATTAATCTCTGGAACTTCTGTTATTACTTCATCGTGTATTGAACCAACAATTCCATAACCAGCTTTTTCCATTCTAAGCATAGCATCAGCTAATAAATCTCTTGATACTGCTTGCACAATATTTTCTGTTAATTTGCCACCATACGTGTCTATACTTATCCATTGTTTTGTTGTCTGGTCAATACCTCTATAGCATAGGCTACGAATAGGCATATATGAACGACCTATTTTTTTATCTTTAAATTCTGGCTTATAATAGAATAGCTTTCTGCCAACAGGTAGTTCTATTGTCATAAACTCTCCATCACAGTCAAATATCACGTTTTTACTTGTACATTTTACGGCTCTGTGGTATCTAACTGCTTCTTTAGATGCTTCATCTATTTCTTTCCACATGTCTACAATAGCTGGATTTGCTATTCGCCATTTGCGCACAAGGCCTATCATTTCAACATTTGAAAGTCCCATTTTGTCTCCTCCCATGCGCTTTAACGCGCCAAGACCGCCTTCATAGCCGAGCGCAAGTTCTGAAATTTTTGATTTGTCACGAAGCACTGAGCCTTTTTTAATTTCAGACTTTGGTACTCCAAACATCTTTTCTCCAGTTGCTTCATATATCTTACCATCGCCGTGAAATACATCTAATCGCCACTTTTCATTAGCAAGCCAAGATATTACTCTTGCTTCAATTGCAGAAAAGTCTGCAACTGCGTACTTCATATTCTTTGGTGGTATAAGAGCTGTTCTTACTAATTGCGACAAAATATCTGAAACATCATCATACATCATTTCAACAGATTCCCAATCACGTGCTCTAATCATTTCACGTGGTACTTCTATATGTGATATATGATTTTTTGATAAGTTCTGCAATTGCAATAGCCTACCTGCCCATCGTCCAGTTCTATTTGCGCCATAGAATTGAAATGTACCACGGACTCTATGGTCTTTCATGGCACAGTTAAGCATAGCATAATACTTCTTAATGGACGTTTTTGAGAGCTTTTTGCGTATATTAAGTAACTCGATAACATCTGGATAATCTGCAAACTCTTTCATTAAATCAGGCATTGTTTCCTTTGAAAGTGACATAACAACACATCCTGTTGTCTTTTCAACCCATTGCCTAATTTGAACTGGTGAGTTTGGATTTTCAAGCCCTGTTAGCTGTTGAGCATGTTGCGTTAAGATAGAAGTATATGTGTTATCTACTGCGATAGCAGACTCTGCTAATTCCATATCAACCAAAATACCTCTATCGTTTATATTCTGGTCAAGCACATACATCTTGCGCTCAATATCAGGAATGATATATGCCTCTAATCTCTTAAATATCTCACGCTCTGCAAGTACGTCATACTTGTTATATTCCTTATACATTTCCCACTTTTCAGGAGCATGTTCAGGATAATTCCGAGTACGCATGCCATTAACTCGAGTTGCTTTGCATGGGCATGAGAAGTATTTAATAAGCGCTTTACCAGTATCTAGCTTTTTATCTGTAAGATTAAGAGCCTTTGATACTCCGTCCAAAGAAAGTGGTAAACCACAATACGCAGCTTTTACAGAGGTACAATACCACTGTTCTGCTGGAACATTATATCCTATACGCTTAAAGCTCAAGCGCTCAAATACTGCATTATGTGCCACTTTTACACAATCCGGGTCAAGCAAAGCTTCTTCAAACTCTTCAGGCATTTCTTCACCTTGAGCCAAATCTACTATCTTTACCGGGCCATCATCTAAAGCATATCCTATTATAAGAATTTCAAAGTCTGGTGACTCAATATACTTATAAGCTCCAGACTCTTTAATATCTACAGATGAATATGTTTCAACGTCTATAAAAAGATTTTTTGCCATTATTTCTTTATTTGATATTATAGAATTGTGGAATAGGCAGGACTCGAACCTGCATCTTGCTCTCGTTGTTTTTAAGTGGTACCACGCTGCTCTTCCATTAAGCTACTATCCCAATAGGAGTATAGGCGGGACTCGAACCCACGTTTACTTGGTTTCCACAGACGGTTTCCGAAGTAAGTTTTACCATTAAACTACTATACTCATTGATGCAGAGAGGAAATTACATCATATCGTCATCCTGAACAGCATTATCTCCACCGAAATCTTCTTCAGCGGTTGAGCCACCAGCCAACATCTCTCCATCTTCGAGCTTCTGGAGATTGTTCAATCCAGCAGCGATACCTTTGGATGAAACATTGAAAGCATAGAAGTTGATTGAAGCGCGACCATAACAGCCAGAATAGAACTCGTCTCTACTCATGATTGGATTAAGTGAGCGGTCCACAATGCTCGGCTGACGCATCGAGTTTGCATTGATGAAATAGTGGTCCTCAAATACTGGGTCATCCGGACGTTCTTCATCGCCATCGCGTAGAGGCAATTTGAGGTTTGCTGGGATACGGCCATTCTTATCTGCGAGTTTTGCCTTACCTGCTTCCTTTGCAGCTTCTATGGCTTTCTTGATTTTGTCAATAGTAGCCGTATCGCTCTTAGGAATAAGAACGCAGATATTATACTTAGGAGTATCGTCCTCATTCATAGCTGTGGGCTCGAACACGTTTACATAGCAAAATCTTACTTTGCCAGTTACAACCTTGGTTGAATTTACTTGATTACTCATTGTCTTTTAATTTAAGTTGTTATTATTACTTTTTTCTATTATTTCTCATATAACCTTTAAGCTTTCTATGTTTAGCTTTAAAGTTAATACAATTGATACCATAGCCAATCATATTATTGGGGTCATGACCAAAAGCAGTTCCTACCAATTTTGGTGATATAATAGAAGGATTACGTTCCATGCTAAAAAATATTATTCGTCTTTGAAATCTAATTGTGCTTGAGCATATCCCATTGCTGGTCTCTTGTCTTCAAGCGGTACAAGAGTAGGTTTGCCTTGTGGCTTGATAACCACATCTGAGAGTATTTCCTCAAAACGCTTTTTGCCTACTAACTTCTCAATAGAAGTAATTGGCTTAAGTTTCATATTGAAAATCTCATCTTCTGAAAGTTCAGGGCAACGTGCAAAAATTGCATTAGAAGCTTGGTCTTCGTCAGCCCATTTGCGTCGACTAATTCCTTCAACTAATTTAAGCCCCGGCCATTGCTTATTCTCGTTAATCGCTTTAGTTTGTGCATATTCTGTTATTGAATTAGCCCATTCTATAAGCTTAGGCACACGCTTAACTATATCAGCAATCTCATCATCGGTTAACAACTCTGGGTCTGCAAATTCATGTTGTGCAATTTCGAGTTGTTGCTCATAAAGCTTACGACATTGATTACGCACAGCACAAAATCTGCACCAATCTCCAGCATTAAGTTCTCCTTTACCTTCGAATGCAAGTTCAGCTCTTGGCCTAAGCTCCTCTTCTGCCCATTTACGGAGTTCTTCGACAGATATTTGCCAATTTGATATATTGTTAATGCGAGGCTGTATAATAGTCAATCGCACTTCCGTTATATCATACATTGTATCATATTTCTGCAAAGCTCCAAGCCCATAAAGCATAAGTTGCTTATTCCATTCAGCATATACTGGAACACCTTTTCCATATTTTAAGTCAATAACTTCCATAAGGTTGTCATTGATAACAACACAGTCAGCTGTTCCAAAGCTTTCAGGCACATATTCTGTCAAATCGAGTTTCTGCTCAATTTCCATGACAGCTAACGGATTTTCAGTTTTTGCTTCAGCTAATTGTTCTGAGCAATAATCCGTATAGATAGGTACAACTTCAAGCATTTCCTCACTGAACAAGTCATTTGCCATTATCTCTTCGAGCCTTTGGTCAAAGTCTTGCTCACTAATGCTGTTAAGTGTATCTTTTCTCAGGTAAAGCTCTGAGAGCTCATGAGCTAATGTACCTTCTTCTGCATATACTGAAGACTTCTTTTCTCCGTATTCATCTTCAAGCTTAGCAGATGGAGTACAATTCAGCCATCTTCCTGCTCCAGAAGCCGAGAGGAGTGCATGACTTCTCTGGCTATGTTTCTGTGGTTTAGTACTACTTGTCGCTTGAACCATATTCTTTTATCAGTTTTGCCAAACAATGACATCAAATAATACACTGAGCATAAAGCTCTGGATTTTCTCTGCGAAACTTCTGAGCTGCTTTTTGCAACTTCTTTGTACTCGACATAATTACAGTGACTCTAAGAAGTTATACATTTCGTCATACTTAGCCGGGTCAAGCTTTGTTACACTCGGGGCTCCAAGCTCATTGAGTTTCTGCTTGATTACGTCGCGATGCTCATTGACCTTCTTTGCAAGCATTCCGCGAACATCCTCAATGCTCTTAGAGGCAGAAGAAGCAGCCGGAGCAGCAGGTGCTGAAGGAGCAGACTCGGCAGCGCTCTGAGTCTGGGCAGGTGCCGCAGGCTGAGGAGTAGGTTTTGCGGGAGCTGGCTTTGCTGGTGCAGCAGGAGCAGGTTTAGAAGCTGGAGCAGCAGGTGCTGAAGGAGCAATAGCATTACCAAACAATGAAGTTAAAAACTTCTGCGTATTTTCAGACAGGTTTACGCTAACCTCAACAGAAATTTTAACGGTTTCCATTTTCGTAATTTTTAATAAAGTTATCTAAATAGTTAATAAACTCGTTTACTGTCATATCTGGTACGTTTGAGAGCTTTTGGTGGATAAGCTCATTATTCTTATATATAGATACGTACACACCTTTATAATTCAGCTTTACTTTATATTCGCCTTTCAGCATTGTTAGGCATCCATCTTCAGATGAACCTTTCCAAGTATTTGCTGAAAACAAATCAGTTACTAACACGCCAATATGATTGGCCAATCGCTCTAACTGTATAACATCCAAATTAGCTTCGCCCTTTAACACGCGGTCAAATGCCTGTTTCGGATATTTAACAGTAGGAAATAACACCTTCGCTAAATCTTCCGTATTTAGCTTGTAGTGCTCAATTACATTACCTATATTAAATTGTTGTTCCATATTTTGGTGAATTTTATTATCTTATTTTTGATATGCAAATATACAAACTATTCTCGAAAGAAAAAAATTTTTCCATTATTTTTTGAGAATTTATTTGTTAAAAATAATTAAACAGCAATTTTAGTGCGGCTTTGAAATTGCTGTAAACAAAGAAACAATAAAAACAATGCCTCTATATATTTCAAACTTAATTTCTTAATTTCCCATTAACATTAAGGTTAATAAGAAATATCAGCTTTTAATATGAAAAGATTTAATGAAATTATTGTTTCTTTGTTTACAGCATATATAAGTAATTGATTTTGAGCACTTTAGGCGTAAACAATGACTTGTTTATATTGTTTCTATTGTTTACCGCTTTATGAAGTATTTTGCACACAGCCATATAATTACTAAGGCTATGGCCGTTATCAGGTATTCACCAATATTAATTTTTATCTTTTGCCATTTAGTAAACTGAGCTTCTACAGGGTATGCAACTTGAATTGTATCAACTTTTTCTCGCCAGAGAGTATCATGCTTTTCTATGTATTTATACAAGTATTTATATTTACTGAGATACACGGTATCGCCTTTGCGTTCTACATAGATTGAATCTCTATGATATATGCTATCAATTTTGGTCTGAGATAAGTAAGTAGTATCTCTTTTCGTTGTTTCCACTGGCACATATTGAATTGACTTACAGCTATATAATATAGTGGCTAAAAATATAAGTGTAATTATTCTCGCTAATTCTCGCATAATCTTTGAGTTTTATTTGTTATTATTCATATTTAATATAAAAACCATTCTCGTGTATAAGAAATTATTACGAGAATGGTTTTTATGTGCTTCAGAGGTCTTTATACTCGTATTTAGCATCAAAGCTGGGACACGCCTTAGCTGCAAATTCTCTGTGTCCATGAATAGTAGCATTTGGGTATTTTACCTTTAAGCTTTTCAGCAATTCGAGTAAAGATTGCTTTTGAGCCTCAGTGCGCGTATCTTTAGGAGTTTTACCGTCTTTAGCAACACCTCCTACATAGCATACTCCTATAGAGTTCGCATTTTGGCCTGAACAGTGTGCTCCAGCTACACTTTCATCTCTGCCTCTGTGAACAGAGCCATCGAGCTCAATCACATAGTGGTAACCAATGTCTTTCCAGTGATTACCATTCACATGCCAATCTCGTATGGTCTCAGTTTTAACATCTCGTCCTTCAGGAGTAGCAGAGCAATGGACTATGATTTTATTTATCTTTCTCATTTCTTTTTATCGTTTAAGGTGATTATTTTTGTTATTTCATTAAGTATTTCGTGGCCTTGCTCTGCAGTAGCTGCTTGCACAATCTTTTTTACTATATCAGGTACATCTGCAGCATGAGCTTTTTTACGTTTGCTATTTTCAACCACAGATTTACCCTCAATATATATAACTGCAACAGTACATAGAATTGTGGCAAATGGAATTATATAGAATGATAATAAGCTTCCAAGTATATCAAACATAAGAGCAAAAAGCATTAGCCTTACATAATCGCCGATTTTTGTAATTGTTCTACGAAATCCATGCGACATCAATGCTTGGCCAAGTGCTTTTGCTGTCGTTGTTCCACTCCAGAAGTCTACGATACTGCTTAGTATCATGAAAATCCAGCAGACTAGAATAATGCCAACTCTAATAGCTATGAAAAACATCAGTCCGTCAAAGTTCTTGGCTTCAATCAGTTCTAACATACTATACGAATTTTTCCCAGTCCAACTTGATTGCTTTTCCGATTGCGTCAGCAGTCCATCTGCAGAAAATCATGCCATCATACCCATCCGGGTCATTGGCCACTTTATGAGCATATCTCAAGCATGCGGCTTCATCTTTCAGAGGGTCTGGATAGAAATCTGCATAAGCCATGTTAGCCACATAGGTAACATCACCTGTTGTCACTTTACCAGGAATGCTCAATCCTAAGCTTTCCATAGACTTTTTGACTTGACTTGTAGTCCAAGAATGCTGTTGGCCATTAGCATTTACCATCATTTTACTTACGTGCTCTTGCAGAGCATCTGTAAAGTGATAGCCGTGCTTTTTGACATACTCAGAATATCCTTTAGCAGACATGAGAGCATTTGCTGTTTGCTCATAAGGCAAATCAAATTTGACCTTATGCTCACCATGAGGAGTAGCTATTCTGCTTTCTACTACTACGTCTTCTTCATCTTCATGCTCCTTATCATGGTCGCATGTATAATGCTTTACTATGATACATTTTAATCTGTGTCCCATAACTTTTAGCTTTCAAATTTTTTGATGAAATTCTCCATCATTTCCTGCTGCTTTTTCATGAGTTCTTCCATGCCACTAATGGACTTCTCAATCTTGCCGAAACGCTGTTCTGTTTCTTGCTTTTCCTTATACATAGGATTAAGCTCTGCAAGCAATAAAGGAGCTTTGTCAATGATATTTTGAGCTTTAGAAGCAGAAGCCAAAACCTGTTCAGCATTTGCCTTTTGAGCTTCAACTTCGCTCGTCAATCCAGATTTTTCTGTTGACAGAACAAGATGCCCGGCATAGGTAACTGAATGGCTTTCAGGAATAGCGTAAGTTGCCATTTTTCCATTGGCCTCTATAGTAACATCTACTACCATCTCTGTCTTGCCAGTCTTCTGGTTCATTTCTAATCGAGGAAACGATACCTGAGTGGCTTTGCCTTGAATAAGGCTAAATTCCTGTGTATCAAGAATGTATACAGGATAATTCTGCTTTATATCTTTGAATAACAACATATAGCTTATCTTTTTGAATTGTTAATAAAAAAGAGGGCACTCAGAGAAGTATAAAACTTCCCTAAGTACCCTCAATTTCAATTAGGCTGCTGGTTCAGCTGGAATAGAAACGCTCAATGAGCTATTGATAGCATAGCAGTTGGATTTTCCGCATACTATCTTAATAAGTCCTTGAGTCATTCCAAGCTGGTTGATAGTAACAGATGTAGGAAGTGTCGTTCTACCTTGGAATGCAACCACAAACCGTTCATTGATTACCTGTGTCTCAGCTTGGCATTTGCAAGCATTCGGAGTAGTAATCGTGATTGTTGCTACAATAGGCACGAATACGGTAGTTCCGTTAAGAACAGGCGTTTCATTCCTATAAGTAACAGTCGCAAACGGTTGATTGGTAGAAGTTGCACAGACACAACGACACAATTTCTCCTTAAATGTGGCCAAGAACGAAACTTGATTTGCCACAGGAGCAGCGGCTAAGCCTACTGGCGATAATGTAACCATAATCTTTACAGTTTAATGGTTAAACATTACTGGCCACAGCCGCATCCGCAGCTATTACCGCCACAGCCACAATTGCCAAGCCTGTTGAAACGCTCGTTAATCAGGCTGTTCTGGCGCTCCTGAGAAAGCTCGAATTTAAGGTCCTGAATTTTCAGAGCCTGTTCGTCCTTCCAGTGGTTGTTCAGAGTGTCGATGATACGCTGAGTGTTGTCCTGACCAGCACGAAGAATATCGCACTTATCCTGCTGAGCTTGGAAAGCAGTAGACGAGAAGCCCTGCGTAATCGCAAAGCCAAGGTCACGCTGACCATTGCGGAGTTCGGCAGTGTCTTTACAATTCTGGAGGAACAGGTCACCGCGGAAATCAGCAATCTGGCGCTGAGTCTGGCAGCAGCAGTTCTGCAGAGCCTGGATAACATTGCAGTCACCGAGGTTAACGGCATTGATAACGCGCTCAGCAGAGAAGCCAACCTGACCAGCAACTTGCTGGATAGCAGCCTGAACATCGCAGCAGCACTTCTGAAGAGTGTTGAAATCGATGTTAAGCGTCTGAGCCAGCTGGCTAAGAGCAAAGCCGTTGCCCTGGATGGCAGACTTAATGCAATCAGCATTCTGGTTGTCCTGCAACTGAGTACGGATAGCATTGAGCTGAGCCTGAGTTTCGATACCCTGAGTAGCGGTACCTGCTCCTGCACCATCCCCGCCAAAGCCGAAGCCTCCATTGCGGAACAGAGCCAGGAACATGAGGTAGGCAAACGGATTGTTCATCCAGTTGTTCATACCTCCACCCATCATGGCGGCCATCGGGCCCCAATCATCTCTACGGTTATTATCGTTTGCCAAGATGGCAGCTGCGAGCGCGTTGTCGTTGTTATCGCGGTCGCAACAATAGATTTTTTCTACAGTTTCTCCCATAATTTTGAAGAATTTAGAAATTTGTTAAACAATAAAGTTAATTATATACAGACACCTCTCTAGAAAAAACTTTTAGCCAGGCGTTGCATTATATACGTAGATTGATAAAAGATTGCAAATATCATCCTCATCATATTCGCAGTCATACCCGTAAAGAGGAAGCAGATTATCACCACGTAAAGGACCAGTTCGGCCAGGGCGTTCTTGAACTTGCCGAAAGAAAAGTTCTCGCAGCACGTGAAACTCACCCCGTCCGCCTTCATACCCGCATAGATGTTGAAGGCAAAGGCCAACACCAATGCCAGCAAGAATCCCTTCGTCGGGGGGTGTAATACGCCAGCACCGGACTGATGGCCGATGCCGGCACCATGCGCAAATGTTCCCAATCCGTTCTCATATACTATTCCTTTTCCATCATTCCGCAGGCGGGGTATAAACCCCAGCCGTAAACCTGTATTCATTATACTGCGTCACCTGACCCCACGTGTCGCCGCTATAAGAAGCATACAGGTGTACCAGTTGCATGCGGCTCGTACGGTAATGCTCCATCCACATCATGCACACCGTCGAGTCCGAGACCTCCACCGAAACAGGCGCCGAATGCGTGACCTTGTCCAAGGGGCCGTCCCATCCCAAAAAGGGACGGCGCGCACGTACCGCCGCCACCAAGTCGGAAGGTTTCCCGAAACGAACCAAAAGCGTGTCGGAACTCGAATTTTCATTCACGTTAAGGCACACCAGGTAAGGCCCCGCCCCGTACTCTTTCCCGTTAAACACGATGCTCTCCGCGTCCGTGGGGAAGAACAACGCCTGCGGGTTGGCTCCCGTCAGCGACAAAGCCTGCGCCCGCGTCTTAGAGGCATACACCTTTAGTTTTTGCCCTACTGCCGTGCTTGCCAATGGAATAACTCCGGAGGGAATATCGGCAGTATTACCGTTCACTTGCAAGCTACCTTCGTCCGGTAAATTCTCTCGTACATCGTCAGTGATGATTTCTGAATCTATTTCAAAATCCTTTCTCATAGTTTATTCGATTGTAATTCCTGCTGAATCTGAAGGTTTAACAATTCTTACACTAAACTGCGCATTATCCCAGTTGTCTCCACTACTTGCAGGGACACATTTTGCAATGACAATCCAGTCATTATTACCTGGATGAAGATATTTTACTATTACATTCCCAGAATCAATTATACACACTGCCGATTTTTGAGATTGTATATTAATATGACCAGTTACTAATATTAGTTTTCCTGCATCAATGGCATTTCTAAAAGTAGACGGTGTCCCTAAAGCTGTTTTAAGTTGTTCTTGTGTAGGATTACCGTTTAGAGCGGTAAGTTCTCCTATGTTATAATATGAAATTACATCGGCTTTCTTTGCATACGTGTTGCTCGCATCCGTTTTCGATAGCTTTTCATCTTGCAATTTCTTACCCATCGCAGCCGAAAGGGGTTTGTTCGTTTCACTGGAAGTAAGATTATTGACTATTTCATCCTTAGCAACTACTACCCCAAGCTGTTCCAGGATTTCTTTAAAACTTGTATCCGTATCAGCTTTCTTCGCATAAGTGTTGCTTGCATCACTCTTGGTAAGGTATGGAGTCAAGTCCACCGTACCCCCCAACGCATCCCAGTTGTCGTCGTCATGGTCGCTTGGCGAAGTCGCTGTCACACAAACCACGTTTGTCCCTGCTGGGTATTTCTTGCTACCAAGCGTGAACTCACTCATAACATTCCATACATCACCCACTTTCGCATTCGTCAAGGACAACACGCTGGATATGCTTGTCTTAGTACCTTTCACCTTATACGGGGAACCAATCCAGTTGATTTTGTCATTCAACGCTTTACCCTGTGCCGCTGATAAGGCTTTTGAAGGGTCAGCAGTGATAAGGTTATTCACTACGTCTGTTTTCGCTAACTTTTCATCCTGCAATTTCTTACCCATTGCAGCCGAAAGAGCCTTGTTAGCCTCAGTAAAGGTCAGAGTATTCCTGATATCATCAACTGTTAAATGAGATATAGTGGTCAACCCTGTCACTTTATTACTAGATACAGTAATAGTAAGTTTATTTATTGACCTTGAATCTGAGCTTGGTACATAGAGTTGGAAAGTGTCATCCCCATCTTCATATTTTACTATCGTATTTCCAGAAATGGTATCTATGAAAAGTACACCTTTATGGGCTAAATCATAAAGTTCAGAAGATTTACTGACATTCAAAGCAGACAATACCTGTTCTGCTGTTGAGTTAGTATTCAGGCTTGAAACATTATTAAATTTATGTACCCCATACTTCTTCCCATTAAACCACACACTGTTTTCATCGGTACTAAAACTCATTAGGTTTGGGGTAGCACTCTGTGCTGCCTTACCTTGTGCGGAAGTTTTTGTTACCGCTACTCTTAATTTTTGTCCGTTTGCTGCCATAATTTTATTTTTTAAGTTATTCAATAATTATACTTTCTCTACCACCTCCGCCTTGTGTTTGGTGACGGAATATGATATAGTTGTTTCCAGATTGTTTGATTTCCCAACCTTCATAAGTTTCACTCATCCCATAGGCAAATGAAATGTAATCATCCGAGCTGCCCGTCACGACATACGTCCTTTCATGGGCATCATCGCGCACGACCATGATTTCCGCTCCCCTTATCTTCGCCCACACTTCTTCCGTCAGCCCGAAAGCATCCAAATCCCCCTGCGTGCGCCCGCTGCCGATTTTCTCCTGAAGGACACCGAAGTCGAAAGCCGTGTATTCCGACGCCGACAAAGCCTCCTCCAGCACATCCTGCAATGGCCTGTCCGCCTCCTCGTCGAGCACACCGTCATAGCCGCCCACGCCCTTCACGTAAACCCGACCGTCATCCATCACCTCCAAGGCGTTGCGCCTGTTACTCTCCGACGTGCCTATCCCTATGCTGTGGCGCGTACCCGTATTGCTTACGTTATAGCACCCTTCGGCATGTTCGCAATCGTTTTCAACTATGGTACGAAGGCCTTCCGCATGCCCGTAGTGCCCCTCCACGTCAGTGCCCTTGCCCTCCGCATGGCTCGCGTCACCGTTTGCGCTGCAACCTTGGCCTTCCGCGTGCGCGTAATCACCGGAAACGGTGTTATTCTCATAATCGTTGAAAATCTCGCCGCCGGTCACGCCATCCGCCGACCGGCCCACGCCGCCACCGAGTCTTTCCCAAACGCCCCACGCGCCCTTCGCACACTTGCGCCAAAGCACGGTGTATTCCTCGCCCGAACGCGTCAACCTTTTTCCCGAATCGGCCGGCTTGAAGTATCCCCGCACCGACTGAAGCCATGTGTCCGTGTTATACCCTACCGGGATATTCTCCACCGTGAAAGGAGTACCCGTGATATCACCCCTGAAATATCCCGCCTTCGCAACGCCCTCCGCGCCGGAAGTATGAAGCCCGTCCAGCAACGTGTTCATTTCTTTTTCGCTCGTCATGCTCCCCAACCATTTGTGCGGGTCGTGAAGCGCGTCGCTGTTCTTTGAAGTACCCTGAAGACGTTTTATAAATTCAATTTGCAAATTGCTTAAAAGATTAGTAATAGCTCGCTGGCTAATAGGAAACTGTACAGAGGTACCTAACCCTTGTAAGCACTCATATAATTTAATGCTTTTCCAGCTATTATTCATATCATTGTATAATATATATATGCCATAATAGCTTATTATAATACTACTAAAATTGCTATATACGCCAGGTTCATTAGCAAAATAAAATACAGGACCATCAGGCACACCGGGATTAGTAGCAGGAGTAGCAATTTCAGCAAATGTAGAATTTTCTCCTACAGAACTTACTATATTATTAAGTACATTCTGGAGAAGTTGTCCTGTTATTTCTTGATTTCCATTAGTCTTTATGATATTAGCGATTGCTGCTTTTAAAGTACTCCAATTTGTCATATATTATTCTGTTTTAAAATCATTATTAAAACCATCATTAAAATCACCGCCTAGTAATTCAGGCTCATAGCCTCCGATGTTGGCAATCACAGTATCTGTCTCAAATTCACATTCTACAGACGCTAAATCTCCTTGGTCTTCCCATTCAGGCTCCATGCTAAATGTAGTCAAATCATAGGTTTGCAATTTACTTGTAATTCGTTTGCTTTCACATAGTCTTACAATTCTAAGTGCATCACATAGATATTCAGGAGCTACGAATGTAAACTTATAAATCTTTTTGCTTACTTGGCTCTCAATAAATGTATAGCCCATCCGCTCAGTAGCTTCTTCTTCAAAGTCATATTCAGGTTTGCCAATTTGTGTATTTAAGTAGCACCTAAATTTGAAATTATCAGAAAAATCTACTATGCCATTTTTAAGCTCAAAGTTATATGAATTGTAATACTCAAGAAGCAGATAATCATCTACTTTATTGCATACTGTAAATACATCTGAATATACAATTCCAAGACCAGATACAGATATTGCTAAATAGTATTGGCCTTCATGCTTTATTTGAATTATAGGAAGAGTACCAGGGTATTTTAGAAGTTTGAAACCAGTGTATGACTTAATTACTAAGCCATTCTCTTTCATGTTTGTAGTAATATCAGTGTATTTACCAGTATTAAAGTCATATAGCCTAACCCAATTCACTGATGTTCCACTTGCAAGAACTACTTGAAATGGCAATAACATATTCTTATAGGTTATAAGCGGGTAAACCTGGCCATACGCATAATCTTTACGATGGTTTTGCAGAGCAAGATTATCGTAAAATGGCAATGGTGATATGTTATTATTTACTAACTTCATATTGTGAATATAATAAAAATTTCTGTAATATGAAAATCTATTAATAATTTTTAACGCTTAACTTTATTGAGGCTGATATACTAATTTTATCTTTGCCATTCTAGTATCAACATTCACAGAATACTCATCTATTTTACCATTTCCTATGGTAGTTTTGATAAGTTTTTTTACATCTAAATCTTCTTTTATAGGAATTTCTATAGAGTGCTCCATACATAGCTTAATGCCACTGACAGTTAAACTATCTAGAGCATTACACTCAATATTATGTGCTGGCATATCATACATATAAAATCGTAATAAGTATGGCCATGACGCATACCAATTCTGGGCCACTATTTTATAATTATTATTGTCTTCATCTATGAGAGTTGATTCTACAATTGGCAATGTGTAAACAGAATTATTTTTTACAGGGCATAATAATGCAAAGCCATCTTCTGAAAAATCAGAGGGGTTAAGCAGCATATAATCTACATCAGATGAAAACCGGCTTATATTTATTTCTTCATTTTTATCTTTTTGTACATAGTTAGAATTTACATCTATTGTAATTCCTCCAAATGCTTCAGTTGAATTATCCATCCATCCGAATTCATATCGAGAGTTAAGCTCAGATTTATCATATTCTATTTCTGATTGGAAATATGATGCTGATTTTTTATTGAACTGGTCGGTTAGCTTTGTAATATCTAGTTGTATAGCATTATTATCTAAGTAAGAACCACCATTCATAAAAAAGCTTATGTGCTCTATTTTTAATTTATTATTCTCTATGTACCAATAGCATCTAAAGCAATCACGCAACATTTTCATGACATCGCTGAATGATATTTCTGCTTTTTGTGCTGGCTGGTCATATTGCCCTTTTAAAATATTTGTTTTTTGAGTAATATACACATAAAACCTATTCATACTAATAGGCACAGTTTCATCATATAAGAAACGGCTATATTCTGGTGTAGCTTCATGCTTGATTGAAGAATCTATTTTATTAAGAAGAACTTTTATAACAGACGCTATAGAATAACTATCCTTGAGTACTATATTGCTTCTTAATTTTTCTTCTAGCGCATAATATTGGGTATCATATACATACCATATAGACGCATTAACCCATTGGCTTCTACAAATAGGTATAGGCCTTCCTATTCCTGTTGATGATGGTATAAATTTATTCGTAAAATACTGACCATGGTCATTTAAGCCGTATCTAGTTGGTACAGAAGAATATATAGCTTTGCAGTATATAAATGCGTAGCCAGAAAGTCCTATACATTTTTTATAATTAGAACTATCTGATATGTCATTAATTGGAATATCATACGTACTTTTTATTCCTTCTGAATCTTCTATAGAATCTGCATTTAGCAAAATTCGTCTATATAATATGTAGGCAAATATAATACCTATAACCGGATTTTCACTTAACCCTTCTGCTACTGGAATCATTTTTATATCACCAGTATCAGGCGGTATATATAATCTATCATTGCTAATTTCAGATGTACTACCTGCATATGATATTTTTATGTCATTTTCAGATTTGAACATAATTTTTCCATCAGAAATTCTTTTTATGTATACACGCGCAAATCCTAAAAATGATTCAGATATATCTGCATATATAGAATAATAGCCACTCTCACATATATAGTTATTACTAGTGCCTGCATAAGTGCCTTCGAGACCTATTATAGATGAGCCATGCACATGCATTTCATTGCATGACCTAATAAATGAAAAATGTAAATCATTTACTAGTTTAGAATGGTCATCTACTACTTCATTAGTATCAACTTCCCAATAAGTTCCTCCTAAAAAATTAGAAATAGACGATGCTCCTCTTACATATATCTGTATCAATGGCCTTATAGACATGTTTATTTTTTCTATTTCAGGAGCTAATTTTATGAGGTCATATGTATTCTCATAGCCATTTAATATATTAGTATAATTGTCAATAGCGGTTGTCTTAAGTTCACATGATTTTTTAGACTTGTCGAATTTACAATCAGTTTTATTAAATTCGCCTTTATAATATACAGAATATCTTCTCGGTTTTATAGAATTCTCATCGTATTTTTCTATAATAAATATACCACTATCTTCTAAGTCGAAGCCATTTATAAATTCATAGTCATTTCCGAATACATTTAATTTTCCATCTAATGATTCTCTGAAAAACTCTTGCCTGTTTTCTTTAGCATATTTTTTGCTGAGTTCTTTGTAATGAGGCACTATTAACTTTAACTCATATATAGGACTTCTAGTATTATTTATAGATTCTTTGAAGTCACTATCATCTTTTGCGTATGTATATGCTATATAAGCAGTATTATCAGGAATTTTTACAATAGAATGCCCTACTGCATCTCCTATATTGCCAGAATTTAAGCGCTGATTATATG
>OOAA01000529.1_pt1 | contig 26386 bp, 28 predicted proteins | sample 1671671 | NCBI WGS metagenome assembly OOAA01 (sample SAMN06348180, study PRJEB24527) | human gut metagenome | biome: human gut; feature: ankylosing spondylitis patient; material: feces | host: Homo sapiens | place: China | collected 2015-10 | reverse complement strand
CGACGAAGGAGCGTTACGGATGTGGGTCTGCCGCTTGCCGGTACACATCGGCCCGCGCAGTGTGCACCGTTTTTACGATAATCTGCGGCGAATTTGCAGCTTCCCAACGGGCCGATGTAGGCATCGGCCCCTACATCAAAACAGGCAGGTGCATACGTATGCGCCCCGGCTTTTCGCAAAACCGGTGCATTCTGCGGGCGGACAGAGTCGTCCGCCCCTACGCAGACTTTTCTTTTGTAAAACAGTCTACCACTAAACGGGCGCGATTGCAATGCGGGAAATCCGCACAGTATTTACTTTTTGGTGAATTTATGTTACAATGATACAATATTTATGGGACTTTCTTTCCACCAGCCGCCCCGGCTGCACGGAAAATGGAAGGAGAACATAGTATGGAAGACAAGTATGCAGCGCAGCCCGAACAGGAAATTGCGCCGAAAACACCGGACGCGGACGACGTCGACGCGCTTTTGCAGGATGTAAAAAGCCTGCTCGGCGAATCGGACGGCGAGACTGCGGAGCAGCCTCCCCCCGAAGACGAGCCCGTGCCGGAAGGCCCCGGCAGTGAGCCGCTGAATGCGGAGGACGTGCACATCGACTACAGCAAATTCTACGGCCCGGAGGAGCAGAAGGAGCCGGAGGCTCCGCTGACGTTCTACGAGCAGTCCAAGCCCGCGTACCAGCGTGCACGGCGCGCGGAATACGAGCGCATCCGGGAGCAGGAGCGGCTTGCAAGAGCCGAGCGCCAGCAGGCATTTGAACAGGAGCGTGCCGCGCATATGAAGCAGAAAAAGGCCGCACAGAAGCACGCGAACGCGCACAAGAGCACAGCGGAATACGCCGAATGGCTCTACACGCAGGGGCTGAGCGACGACGAGCGCAGCGCACGCGCCGAGCAGGAGGAAAAGCTTGCGCAGCCGGAATCACGGCGGCGCAGAAGGCCGGAAAAGCCGAAGCGGCGGCACGGACTGCGCATTGCGCTGGTGCTGGTTCTGCTGCTGACGATCAGCGCGGCGGTGTTTCATTTTCTGATCGCCCGCGCACCGCAGAGCGAGGCCGCGCTTTCCGCCCGCAAAAAAGGCTGCGCGACCATCCTCGTCGCAGGCACAGACGAGGGCGGCTACCGTACCGACTCCATGCTGCTGCTGAACATTGACCGCACGGAAAAGGCCATTCATCTCGTCTCCATCCCGCGCGACACGCTGATCTACTGCGAGTATTCGGTCCCGAAGATCAACTCCGCCTACGGCTGGGCCGGCGGCGGAGAGGCCGGGATGCAGGAGCTGCTGCTGCGCGTGTCGGAGATCATCGGCTTTGAGCCGGACGGCTACGCCGTGGTCGATCTGAGCGTGTTTGAGCAGCTGGTCGATCTGATGGGCGGCATCACGTTCGATGTGCCGGTCGATATGCACTACTTGGACCCCACGCAGGGGCTGAATATCGATCTGCAGGCCGGGACGCAGCATTTGAACGGCGAGCAGGCCATGCAGGTCGCGCGCTTCCGCTCCGGCTACGCAACAGCCGACCTTGGGCGCATCGAGGTGCAGCGGTCGCTCGTCTCCGCGGCGCTCCGGCAGTGGGTATCGCCGAAGGGGATGCTCCATCTGTCGAAGGCCGTCAAGCTGGTGCTGGAGCACACCAACACAAATCTGACGAAGGCCAACCTTCTGTGGCTGGCAGAGAGCTTCCTGCTCTGCGGCCGCAGCGACATCGCCTCCGCGACGCTGCCCGGCTATGCCGCGAACTTCACAAGCGGGTCTTACTATGTGCTCGACGCGGGAGGCGTCGCGGACATTGTGAACCGATACTTAAATCCCTATGAGAAAGAGGTGCAGGCCGCGGAGCTCTACATCCGCAACGGCTGACAGATATGTATATCGATCCAGTACGGTACAAGGGCCGTCCGGGCAATGTCCCGGAGCGGCTGGAAAAGGAGCAGCGCTGCTATGCGCTGCTGGACGAGCTGCAAATTCCCTATGCCCGCGTCGATCACGAGCACGCGGACACCATCGAGGCCTGCGAGGCCGTCGAGCAGGTGCTCGGCGAGAAGATCTGTAAAAATCTATTCCTCTGCAACCGGCAGAAGACGCAGTTTTATCTGCTGATGCTGGAGGGCGAAAAGGTATTCAAGACGAAGGATCTTTCCAAGCAGCTGGGCGTGGCACGGCTGTCGTTTGCGGACCCGGCGGATATGGAGAAATATCTGGACATCACGCCCGGCTCCGTCAGCGTGCTCGGCCTGATGAACGATACGGAAAACGCCGTCCAGCTCGTGCTGGACAAGCCGATCGCCGCCTCCGCCCGCATCGGCTGCCACCCGTGCATCAACACCTCGACGCTGGCCGTCTCCACGCAGGATATTCTGACAAAATTCCTGCCCGCCGTCCACCACGAACCGATCATCGTCGACCTGCCGGACCCGGAGGACGCAGACTGAAGCCTCCCCCACCGGCCCTGACCGATCTCATGAACCATCCTGCAACCATCAAGAACCGGCACGTACAGTTTGTGCGCGCCGGTTCTTGTCATTTTCTCCGCAAATCCGAAGCATTTTGCCGCTATTTTATCAGCACCCGGCTCCTGCGCAGCTGCGGGGCGCCCTTTGCGCCGCGCCTGACAGCCGGAGGCAGCGGTCATTCGCTTGGCGTTTCCAGAATAGGAAGATCTTATTAAAACGCTTCTGCCGCTTATCATTTGTTAATTACATGGCTCATTTTTTGTAATAAAATAAGAGCACAAACAGAAAGAAAACTTAGGGTGTATCTGAAAACTCCCAACGCACCCGGACAGCGGGCCTTTTTGCGGTGCGCCGCGTCATTTTTCCTTGAAATACGTCAGTATTCCTGCGAAAAAATGTCTTGCGCAACGCAAAAATCCCTCGCTGCCGGTCACATCATGAGTTTTCAGATACACCCTAGCAGAAATGGAGAATTCATATGGATGAGATTTTTCAATTGCTGGACTATCTCGGAATCCAGTCTCAGAGCACGATCCAGACCTACGCGCGGCTGGCGCAGCGGCGGCACCTGAAAAAGGGAGAATGCCTGTACTACGGCGGAGAAGACTCGACCAATCTGTATTTTCTCATTTCCGGCATCCTGCGCGGCTTTACGGTCAGCGCGGGCGGAAAGGAATATACCGAGTGTATTCTGCACAAATACGGCCATGCGCACATCGGCATGATCGGCATGGATAACCGTCAGGAATTCAAGCTCAACAAGAATCTGGAGGCGCTTACGGAGGCGGATCTGATCTATTTTGATGTCCGGCCGATCATAAAGGAGCTGCCGAACTCCATCGAGTTTCTGCGGGTCTATGTCAAGAAGCTGGAGGAGTCCTACGCGCAGATGTGGGAGGTCCGCGAGATCATGCGCGAGTCCGCGCAGGCGCGCTACGCGTGGTTCCAGAGGACCTACCCGAAGCTGCAGAACATCATGCAGCTCAAGGATGTGGCGACCTTCCTCGGCATCACGCCCGTGACGCTCAGCCGTATCCGGGCCAGAGAAACCATCAGCGCTGAAAAGGATGACGCAACATGAAGCAGTATATTCTGTACCTGAATCTTCCGGATTCCTACTGTCAGATCTTTCTGCCGACGGAAAACAACCGGAAATACGAGCTTGATCTTTCCGCGTCGCTGGATGCGCTTGAAGCGCAGCTTGGCAGCCGCTTTGTCCGCACGCACCGCAGCTATCTGGTCAACCAGCGCCATATTTTGTCCTATGACGCAGGCACGATGACCGTGACGCTGGACGATGAAAGCGTCGTTTATCTTTCCCGCGCGGGAAAAGCAAGACTGAAGGAGGCTTTGGCATGGTGACCGGCTACCGCTTTACGGAGGACGAATTCGTCTTTCTGGCATATTTCTATCAATGCATGACCGTTCCGGCGTGGTTCCTCTGTGAGCCGGAGCAGATCGACCCGGAAAAGGCGCTGCGGACGCTGCCAGCGAAGCTTCTGTGCCGCGGCTTTCTGGAGCTGGTCGAACAGAGCATGGGCATCCCGTTCGGCGCTTACCGGCAGGCGCTTCTGATGTCGGAGCGCACGGGCCGCATTCTTTCGCCGGAGCAGACGCTCGACGACGCCGATATCGACAGCGGCGACACGCTTTATCTGGTCTGATGCGCGCTTTTCGGACGGAAATTTACCGTTCATCGCGCCAAGTGTACCGTTCGTCGTCATTTCATCCCAAACCCGGTTCGCTGTGTTAGACTATTCCTTTAAGATTTACTGCAATCTGTATGAATACAAGAATTTTTACGGCGTTAGCTCCAACATTCCTGACTTCAACGATGCGAATGTTACATGGACGGTCACCCCGGCCGATGCTGACTGGTACACACTAGACGGAGGTGCATATGTCGACAGCAGCATCACCTGCACGATAACAGCTTCCTATGTCTATAACGGCAGAACCTACACCGACAGCATGAAGCAGACGATGGATCAGGTCAAGTATACGTTTAACATCGTCCCGGTCTATCCTGTTACAGGCGACCGTTTGGTCTTTCGCATTGAGACCAATATTCCCAATTTTAACGCTGCCAATGTACAATGGTCAGCAGGTCCTGCGGCTGTTACAGGGTGGGTTGAAGGCGGACAGTATGTTATCGACCGAACCAGCCTGTCAGCCAATATCAGTTATTGGCTTAACGCGACCTATTTTTACAACGGTCTGAACTACACCAGCGATATAAGTATTTCTAGTGACCAGTGACGCTGACACTACAGACCGGCACGGCCGGAACTATACGGCGCGATAGGCGCTGCAGCCACCGGTATGTACGGCGGGTACCCAAACACCGGTATGCGCCCCTTGTGAAGCTGCCCGCAGTATCATAACCCTTCGCGAAGCCCCTTTTCCCCCTCAGGCACAGCGCCCGGCCCCTCTGCGGAGCCGGGCGCTGATTCTTTCCATCAAACAGCCTCCCGGCAGGATGGAAAAGCCGGGGACCGCCGGAGGCATCCCGGTGATCGAATCAGAATCTCCCTACTTGTCATTTGCTCCGGTTTCGTGTAAAATAGAACAAATATTGCAATTTGAAAGATCTCCGCCCTGGAGATCGGGAGGACTATCATGCAGTGGATCGAACTGACCATCAAAACGGCTCCGGCGGCCATTGACCTTGTCTGCGACCGGCTGACCGTGCTGGGCTTTGACAGCTTCATCATCGACGATCAGGAGCAGTTTCATGAATTTCTGGAGCAGAACCGTCAGTACTGGGACTATGTAGACGAGGATCTGGAAAAGCAGATGCAGGGACTTTCGCAGATCCGGCTGTATCTGGAGCAGAATGCTTCCGTGCTGGAAACGGTCGAAAGTCTGAAAAGCCAGCTGGCCGCGCTGCGCGCGCAGTACCCGTCGGTGGACTTCGGCTCTCTCGACGTGCAGCTGGCAAACGTCAAGGACGAGGACTGGGAAAACAACTGGAAGCGGTACTATCAGCCGCTGCCCATCGGCGAACGGCTGCTGGTCGTTCCGGAGTGGCTGCACCCGGAAAACCCGGAAAACCGCGTCGAGGTCCTGCTCGACCCCGGCATGATCTTCGGCACCGGCGCGCACGCGTCCACGCAGATGTGTATGCGCGAGCTGGAACGGGCCATTCAGGGCGGCGAGCGCGTGCTCGATCTCGGCAGCGGCAGCGGCATTTTGTCCATCACTGCCGTCCTGCTCGGCGCGGCCCACGCCACGGGCGTGGACATTGACCCCAAGGCCGAGGACATTGCCCGGGAAAACGCCGCCATCAACCAGATCTTCTCCGACCGCTTTACCGCCGTCACCGGCGACGTGATCGGAGACAGGGCCATGATGGAATCGCTCAGGGGACATTACGATGTGGTGCTGGCCAATATCGTGGCCGACGTCATCATTCCCTTGAGCCGCGTCGTGCCGGAATTTTTGCAGGAGGACAGCGTGTTCATCTGCTCCGGAATTCTTAACACGCGCCTTGCGGAGGTTCTGGCCGCATTGGAACAAAACGGGCTTCAGATCATCTCCACCGAACAGCAGGAGGACTGGTGCCGCGTGACCGCCGCGCTGCCGGAAGCGTGACGGGAGGAAGGAGAACCCCATGCGTATTTTTTCCTACCGCAACAAGCGGACGCTGCGGCGCATTGCGCTGATCGCGCTGCTGGCCGTCGTTCTGCTCGGCCTGCTCATTCTCGCGCGCATCAGCTATCTGGGCCGCTACGTCGTATATTCGCCAAACGGCGTGTATTTTGACAAAACGCAGAAGCTCCAGCGCACCCCGCAGACGCCGGAAGCGCCCGCCGACGCAGAGGACTATCCATTTGAAACGATCCTGTCCGCCGCTGCCGAGGAAACGGACGTCGACCCGAACGCGGTGCAGCTGCAAGGCTTTTATATCTCCACAACCATGCTGGCAAACAGCGTGGACGAGGTGCGGCAGGCGCTGGCCGACGCGGACGGCTATAACGCCGTGCTCATCGACGTCAAAAGCCCGCTCGGCAATTTCTATTATTCGACCGACATCGCCGACGCCCAGACAGCAGACGCGGACATCGCCGCCTGCGACGCGCTCATAAAGGAGCTGACCGAAACGCCGGACCTGATCGTGATCGCCCGCGTGCCCGCGTTCTCCGACCCGAATTTTGTCGCCAAGCACTATTCTTCCGCCCTGACGACGACCTCCGGCGATCTGTGGATGGACGAGCGGCGGTGCTACTGGCTGCGGCCCGACTCGCTCGACGCGCGCAGTTATCTGGCTGCCATCGCGCTGGAGCTTGACGCACGCGGGTTTGACGAGGTGCTGTTCGATAACTTCACCGTACCGGACGACAGCTCCATTGCATGGGACGCCGAGGCTATCACGCAGGTCGCCGCATTGGAGGACTGCGCGGAGACGCTGGGCGCGAATCTGACCGGCAGCTCCATCCGCCTCGCGCTGGGCACGACGGTCCCGTCCGTCGCGCAGTATGCCAGCCGCGTGTATATCACGACAGAAAAGGCCAACGACGTAATGACCATGACCGAGGCCATGGGCGAGGTGCTGCCGGATCCGGCCACGCAGCTCGTTTTCGTCACGACCTCCCACGATACCCGGTTCGACGCCGCAGGCGTCATCCGGCCGCTGATGGGCGATGACAGCGGAGACTGAAACCGCCGCAGAATAAAGAGGAACATCCATGATCGATCTATCTGTAAAGGACCTGGTCAAGAGCTTCGACGCCGACACGAATCTGCTCGACGGCGTGAGCTTTGACATTCAGGCAGGCGAGCGTGTGGGCCTGCTCGGGCGAAACGGCGCGGGCAAGACGACGCTCTTCAAAATACTGACCGGAGAGCTGGACTACAACACCGGCGAGGTGCGCTTCGCGCCGGGCCGGAAGGTCGGCCTTATCTCCCAGATCCCGCATTACCCGGCGGGCTATACGGTAGAGGACGTGCTGCGCACGGCGTTCCGGGAGCTTGCGAATATCCAGAGCAAAATGCGCCGTCTGGAAGAGCAGATGGCCGCACAGCCGGACAAGGCGCTGCTTGCCGAATACGACGCGCTTTCCACGCGCTTTCAGACCGGCGGCGGCTATGAGACGGATATGCAGACCGACAAGATCTGCAACGGTCTCGGCATCCCCGCCGCGCAGCGGCAGCAGGACTTTGACAGCCTTTCCGGCGGCGAAAAGACGCGCGTGAATCTGGCGCGGCTGCTGCTGGAAAAGACGGATATCCTGCTGCTCGACGAGCCGACGAACCATCTGGATATGCACGCGGTCGAATGGCTCGAGGGCTATATTGAAAAATTCAGGGGAACCGTCCTGACCATCTCCCACGACCGGTATTTTCTTGACCGCGTCGTGACCCGCATCATCGAGCTGCACGATGGGAAGGCGGAATTTTATTCCGGCAACTATTCGTTCTACGTGCAGGAAAAGCAGGCGCGTTTCGACCTGCAATTGAAGCAGTATGAAAAGGAGCAGGCCAAGCTCGGCCAGCTCGGCTTCACGCTCGAGCGCATGAAGGGCTGGGGCATCAACAACCGCACGCTCTACCGCCGCGCCATGTCCATCCAGCACCGCATGGAGCGCATTGAAAAGACCGACCGGCCCACGCAGGAGAAGACCCTGCGGGCGCGCTTCGCCCAGCGGGACTTTTTCGGCGACGAGGTTTTGTCCGTCAAGGGACTCGGCAAGGCGTATGACGGCAGGACGCTGTTTTCGGACGTCGAATTGCAGGTCGCGGGCGGCGAACGCATTGCGCTGCTGGGCGACAACGGGACCGGCAAGTCCACGTTTTTAAAGCTCCTGCTCGGCGAGGAGGCCGGTGCGGGCCGCGTGAAGTTCGGCCCCACGGTCAAGTGGGCCTACCTGCCGCAGATCATTCACTTCGCCTACCCCGAACGGACGCTGCTGGACACAATGCTCTATGAAAAAAACTGCTCCGTGCAGACCGCGCGCGACCGGCTGGGCGCGTATCTGTTCGAGGGCGAGGACGTGTTCAAGACCGTTTCGAGTCTTTCCGGCGGCGAACAGAGCCGTCTGCGGCTGTGTATGCTGATGGATGAGAAGATCAACCTGCTCGTCCTCGACGAGCCGACGAACCACCTGGACATCGCCTCGCGCGAGTGGATCGAGGATGCGCTGGAGGACTATGAGGGAACGCTGATCTTCGTGTCCCACGACCGCTATTTTGTCAACAAATTCGCCACGCGGATCTGGGAGCTGGAAAACGGGCATATCCGGGACTTCCCGTGCGGATATGAAAAATACCGTTCCATCAAAGAAAAGGAGGCCATCGCGGCTCCCGCGCCGGAAAAGCCCAAAAAGGAGCGCAAGGAAAAACCGAAGACCTCCGGCAGCAAGATGCTGGAGAAGCAGATCCGCGCGCTGGAGCGCGAGATCGAAAAGCAGGAGCAGCTTTCCGCTCAGCTGGATACGCAGATTGAAGCCGCCGCATCCGATTATCAGGAACTGGCGCGGCTGATGGCAGAAAAGCAGTCCTGCGACGATGCGCTTACCGGCCTGATGGACGAGTGGGAGCGGCTTTCATCCGAATTGGAGGACGCAACATGATCCCGGTCTGGGTGATCGCGCTGCTTGCGGCGCTCGGCGCGGTATGTCTGGCGCTGCCGCTGCATATCGGCATGACGGGCGTCTGTCTGCTGCTGCTTGCGGCGGTGCTGCTGGCACTGCGGCTCTTGAAGAAAAAGAACGCGCCGAAGCATTGGAGCCGTCTTCTGACCGGCCTGACCGCCGCAGGTATGGCGGTGATCTTCGGCGCAATGGGGTATATTGCCATGCAAGGACAGGACAGCGTTATGACGCAGGACGAGACGCCGGAGTTTGTCGTCGTACTCGGCGCGCAGGTACAGGGTGACGAGCCGTCGCTGACGCTAAAAAAGCGGCTGGATAAAACGCTCGAATTCATGCAGGAGCACCCGGACAGGACCGTGATCGTCTCCGGCGGCCAGGGGCCGGACGAGGCCCATACGGAAGCGTCCGTCATGGCCCGGTACCTGATCGAGCACGGCGCGGACGCGTCCCGGATCATCGAGGAGGACAAGGCCTCCAACACACGGGAAAATCTGCTGTTTTCGGCGAAGCTTGCCGAGGCGGCGGGGCTTGATACGTCGCGCGTGCTGATCGTTACGAGCGACTTTCATATGTGCCGCGCCAAGTATATCGCGCGGACGCTCTCCATGGAGCCATACGGCCAAGCAAGCGATACCTGGCCGTGGATCCTGAAGGTCAATTACACGCTGCGCGAGGTCTTCGCCTTTGCCAAGGCGTTCTGGCAGGCAGCGCACGGATGCGTTTGACCGTACAGAAACAGGAAAGGAGCAGATATCATGACCGATAAGGATCTCAGACGGCTCAGCCGTGCGGAGCTGCTGGACATTCTCTATGAGCAGCGGAAGCGCTATGAGGACAGTCTGGCAGAGAATCAGGCGCTGCGGCAGCAGCTGGAGGACCGGACGCTGCGCATCGCATCCGCCGGTTCCATCGCCGAGGCAGCCATTCAGGTAAACAGCGTGTTCGAGGCTGCGCAGGCCGCTGCCGACCAGTATCTTGCCTCCGTCAAGGCTGCGACAGCCGAGATGGTGCAGAAGACGGACGAGGCGCAGCGGCAGCGCGAGGCGATCTTACAGGACGCAAAACAGCAGGCTGATAAGATCGTACAGGACGCACAGGCACAGGCAGACAGGCTTCTGGCTGAGGCCGGTGCGCAGGTTGATGCGCGCTGGGCAGAATTCCAGAAAAACGCCGACGCGCTCATCCATGCGCACGACGAACTGCGGAGCCTCATCCAGAACCGCCATGCGGACGTTTGACTTTTCCCGCTTTGATGGTAGAATAACAGCAAACGACACAAAAAGGAGTGTTTTTTATGAGCGGATGCAGCGGCAACTGTTCCAGCTGCGGAGAAAGCTGCTCTGACCGCAAGCCGGAGAGCCTGCTGGCAGAGCCGAACAAGAAATCAAATGTCAAAAAGGTCATTGCGGTCGTCTCCGGCAAAGGCGGCGTCGGCAAATCGACCGTCACGTCGATGCTGGCTGTCGCCATGCAGAAGCTGGGCTATAAAACGGCCATTCTCGACGCGGACGTCACCGGCCCGTCCATCCCCAGAGCCTTCGGTCTGCATGAGCAGATCGTGGGCAGCGACGACGGTATGCTCCCCGCCGAGACGCCCGAGGGCGTCAAGGTCATGTCCATCAATCTGCTGCTGCCGAACGAGACAGACCCTGTCATCTGGCGCGGCCCGGTCATCGGCGGCGCGGTCAAGCAGTTCTGGACGGACGTCTGCTGGGGCGATGTGGATTATATGTTCGTCGATCTGCCGCCCGGAACGGGCGACGTGATGCTGACGGTGTTCCAGTCGCTGCCGGTCGACGGCGTGGTGATCGTCACAAGCCCGCAGAGCCTCGTGTCCATGATCGTCTCCAAGGCCGTCAACATGGCGCGGATGATGAACGTTCCGGTCTACGGCTTTGTCGAGAACTACAGCTATTTCCAGTGTCCGGACTGCGGCAAACGCGTCGAGATCTTCGGCAAAAGCAGGCTGGATGAGCTGGCGCTGCAATTCTCGCTCCCGGTCCTCGCGCGCCTGCCGATCAATTCGGACATCGCCTCCCTGTTTGACGAAGGCAAAATGGCGCAGGCCGACGTCAGCGCCGTCCTGCCCGCCGCCGAGCTGATGGCAAAGGCATAACCCGGATTTTTGAAAATGGAACGGGAGGAACCGCAGAATGCTGCGATTCCTCCCGTTATTTTGATCCATATCCGCCTTGCGTACAGGCGCAGGGCGCTCAGATGTTCTTCAGATGCCGCACATCGAGGACAGCTGGGTCGTACTGCTCCAGATACGTCAGCGTATCCGCCGGTGTGGGGCAGAGAGCGTAAATGTTCAGGCAGGCGGAGCGAATGAAGCGCTGCTCCACGGCGGACAGGACAAATTCCTGCAATTTATCATAGAATCCGTTCGTGTTGAGAATGGCGATGGCCGGGTTATGGCGGCCAAGCTGCTTGAGCGTCAGCACCTCGAAAAACTCCTCGAGCGTTCCGAAGCCGCCGGGGGCCATGACGAACGCGTCTGCATGGGCGATCATGGCGGCCTTGCGCTCGGCCATGGTGTCCGTCAGGATAAACTCGGTGCAGCGGTCAAACAGAATGCCGTCTACATTTAAAAAGTTCGGCGCGATGCCGGTGATTTTTCCGCCCGCGTCCGCAGCGCCGCGTGCTGCAGCGCCCATAACGCCCTGCGCGCCGCCTCCGTAGACGAGCGTGTGGCCGTTTTTTGCCAGCAGGCGGCCGAATTCCTCCGCCGCGTCAAAATATGCGCGGTCAAGCGCGGGGCTTGACGCGCCGTAAAGACAAATGTTCATGTCCGTTCCTCCGTTTTTTGCAGCTGCGCGATCTGCTGCCCGATCTGGCAGACGTCCCGATAGGCGCAGACTTCAAAATCACAGTCCGCCTCGCCGTCCTCTACCAGGACCATCCGCGAAGCGTCGATCGTGCGGCAGTAGCCGCTCAGGATCTGTTCCATGCCAACACCTCCATGCGCATTTAATTTTTTATTCTACACGGTTTTTCGGGAGAAATCCAGTGCTTTTAGAAAAAATTGTCGAAAACACTTAACTAAACATTTTTTTATCGATATCTATTGCAGTTTCTTAACGGCTATGCTAGAATTACAAAATCGAGTACATTCTGTACATAATATATAGAGCATTTTCTGTATTGTTCTGGAAAATATGATGCGGCGCTGGCTTGGAAAAAGCAGCGCCGCAGGGTGTACATGAAGGAGGTGATGGAAATGGCGATGCAGGAGCTCGCACAGATCGCCGCAGCGGAGGAACAGGCCCGCGCGATCTGCGAGCAGGCACGTGCGGAGGCCGCCGAGCTGGCCGTACAGGCCGAAAAGGACGGCACAGCCCGTCTGAACGCCGTGATATCCGGCGCGCAGGAGCGTATGCGCGAGGCGAAGCGGCAGGCCGGAAAGCAGGCAGCGGCATTTGAAACGGATTTGAACAGCAAAACAGCCGCGCAGTGCCGGGCACTGGAGCAGGCGGCAGCCAGCCGGTCCGGCGCAGCGGCGGCAATGATCGTAGAGAGGATCTGGGACAGCGAATGGCAATCTTAAAAATGAAAAAAATTCGGCTGTGCGGCATCGCGGAGGAACAGGATCAGCTCATTCGTGAGCTGCAGCTGCTCGGAAGCGTCGAGATCGGCTCGCCCGAGGCGCTGACCGAAGCGCAGCAGACGCAGCTGTTCCGCACAGCAGACGGCGGAGGCGCGGACGCGCTGAGCCAGACATCCGCCGCACTCGCCTCCGCGCTGGAAACGCTCAAGCACTATGAAACGAAAAAGGGCGGGATGTTCTCCGCCCGACCGGAAAAGACGCTCGGCGAGCTGTTTGACGACGACGCGTACCGCGCGGCTGTACAGACGGCGCAGGAGGCGCTGGACACGCAGGACGCACGCAGCCGCAATCAAGCGGAAAAGAGCCGCCTCACGGCGCTGCGCGAGAGCTTCGTGCCGTGGCGGACGCTCGATCTGCCGCTGGAAACAGGCGGAACGCAGCACACGCGTGTGCTGCTCGGCACCGTCTCGGCACAGACGGCGCTTGACGCGCTGCGCGAGACCGTTTACGGAGCCGCAGGCGAAGCGCAGGTCGACCGCATCAGCGCCGACCTGCAGAGCCAGTATCTGCTGGTGATCGTCCACAAGGGCGCGTATGACGCCGCAGCGTCCGCGCTGCGCGAATCCGGCTTCACACAGACCTGCTTCGACGGCGTAACAGGCACGGCGGCAGAAAACATCCGCCTGACGGACGAAAAGCTTGCCGCCTGTGAGCAGGAGGACAAGCGCCTGACGGACAAGCTCACAGCGCTTGCGGGTGACGTGCCCGCCATCCGGCTGGCAGCCGATCGCTGCACGCAGGAGATCTCGAAGGCGCAGGCCGCAGACCGGCTGGCACACTCAGAACGGACCTTCTGTCTGGACGGCTGGGTGCCGTGTGAGGACGTACCGAAGCTTGAGGCGCTGCTGGAGAAATTCTGCTGCGCATGGGAGCTGGAGGACCCGTCGCCGGAGGAATATCCGGACGTGCCGGTCAAGCTCAAGAACAACAGGCTGACATGGCCACTCAACATGGTCACGGAGATGTATTCCCTCCCCGCCTATGACGGCGTGGACCCGAACCCGCTCATGGCGCCGTTTTTCATTCTGTTCTACGGCATCATGATGGCGGACATGGGCTATGGACTGCTGATGATCCTGGCTTCCATCATCATCACAAAAAAGTCCCGGCCCAAGGGCACGAGCGGACAGATGTTCGGCCTCATGTTCTCCTGCGGCATCAGCACATTTATCATGGGCGCGCTGACGGGCGGCTTCTTCGGCGATTTCCTGCCGCAGCTGGCGGGAATCATCAACCCCAATACGACGTTCAAGGCGCTCCCCTCGCTCTTCACCCCGCTTGACGACACGATCACGATCCTCATCGGCGCCATGGCGCTCGGCTTTGTCCAGATCGTGACCGGCATGGCCATCAGCTTCGTTGAAAAGCTCAAGAAGGGCGAGATCATGGACGCCATCTGGGAAGAGCTGACCTGGTGGGTCGTGTTCGCGGGCATCGCGTGCATGGCGCTCGGCGTGACAAACATCGTTTTGTACGTCGGCATCGGCATGGTCGTGGTCGGCTCCGGCTGGAGCGCGAAGGGCTTCGGCAAGGTCACGGCGATCTTCGGCTCGGTCTACAACCATGTGACGGGCTACTTCGGCGATATTCTTTCGTATTCCAGACTGATGACCCTGATGCTGGCAGGCTCTGTCATCGCCTCGGTCTTCAATACGCTCGGCGCGATCCCGGGGAACGTGGTGATCTTCCTGATCGTGTCGATGCTCGGCAACGGACTCAACTTCGCGCTGAACCTGCTGAGCTGCTACGTCCACGATCTGCGTCTGCAGTGTCTGGAATACTTCGGCAAATTCTACAAGGACGGCGGCAGGCCGTTCAAGCCCCTGGCGATCAATACAAAATACGTGGATATTCAATCTTAAGGAGGAACTCTATCATGCAAGCATTTTTTGACGCTTTCGGCGGTCTGGCTCTGGCGCTTCTGGGCGCGGGTCTTGCGGCGGCGCTGTGCGCCATCGGTTCGGCAAAGGGCACCGGCATGACCGGTGAGGCCGGCGCGGGTCTTCTGTGCGAGGATCCGGCAAAGTTCGGCAAGGTCCTGATCCTTCAGGTCATCCCCGGCACGCAGGGTCTGTACGGCCTCGTCGTCTGGTTCTTCGCCATTTTCCGCATGGGCCTGCTGTCCGGCGCTCTGCCCGAGCTGAGCATCACGCAGGGCCTGCAGTACTTTGTCGCCTGCCTGCCTATGGCGCTGGGCGGCATGATCTCCGCGATCGCACAGGGCCGCGTGGCCTGCGCGTCCATCAATCTGCTGGCCAAGAAGCCCGACCACTGGTCCAAGGGCATGGTGCTGTGCGTCACGGTCGAGTTCTACGCGATCCTTTCCCTGCTGGCCTCCATGCTGATGATCATCAATATCAGCAAGTAACCCCGCAGAAGAGGGTGAAGCAATGAACGGAATTGAAAAAATTTCCGCGCGCATCCTTGCCGACGCTGAGACCGAGGCCGCCGCGATCCGCGCGCAGGCCGGGGAAAAGGCAGCGCAGCTCCGCGCGGACTATGACCGCAGGATCGAGCTTGAGCAGCAGCGGCTGACGGCGGAAGCACAGGCCGAGGCCGATAAGCAGCTCGAACGCGATCAGGGCGCGGCCCGGATGGCCGCGCGGCGGCAGCTGCTCGAAACGAAGCAGGCGCTCGTCGACGCCGCCTTCCGGCAGGCGGAGCAGCAGCTTCTCTCGCTCCCCACGGCGGAGTATACGAAGCTCTGCGCGCAGCTTGCCGCACGGGCAAGCGCGTCCGGCAGCGAGGAGCTGATCTTCTGCGCAGAGGACCGCGAACGGGTCGGACAGGCCGTCGTGGAGCAGGCGAACGCGCTGCTCCAGAAGGCCGGGAAGGCAGCAAAGCTGACGCTTTCCGCCGAAACGCGGCCGATGCGTGGCGGCGTGGTGCTGAAGGACGGGCTGGTCGAGACGAACTGCTCGATCGGCACAATGATAAGCGGCCTGCGGCCCGCGCTTTCCGGCAAGGTTGCGGCCTGCCTGTTTGGCTGAGGCCGGGAGGCTGACGTGACGGAACAAAAAAAGAAAGTAAAAGCGTGCAAGGACACCGACTATCTGTTTATTTCGGCGTATCTGCGCGCAAAGGAGCCCCAGCTGCTCACCGCGGAAAAAGCCGGGCGGATGCTCGGCTCCTCCGTGCAGGAGGCGGCGCGGATCTTGGAGAGCTGCGGCTATGCGGACGTTCTCGCAGTCGGGCTCGACAAGGCGCTGAGCGACCGGCGCGCCGCCGTGTTTTCCGAGGTGGAGGCGCTTGCGCCGAAGGACGGCGTTGTATCGCTGTTTCGTATGCGCTATGACTATCACAACGCCAAGACCATCGTCAAAGCTGAGGCCGTCGGGATAGACCCGGCTCCCCTGCTCTCCGGCGCTGGCCGCGCAGACGCGCAGGCGCTCAAAACTGCCTATGAAACCGGCGAGTCCGGAAGCGTCCCGCAGGCCGTTCTGACCGCAATGCAGGCCGCGCGCGACGCGCTTTCGAGAAGCGCCGACCCGCAGCTGGCCGATCTGATCCTCGACCGCGCGTATTTTGCCGAGTATCACGAAACCGCCGCGCAGGTCGGAAGCGCGTTCCTGATGGGCTATGCGCAGCTGCAGGCGGACAGCGCGAATCTGCGCGCCGCCGTGCGTGCACGGCGTATGCACAAGGACGCTGCGTTTTTAAAGAGCGTCCTCGTTCCCGGCGGGAGCGTTCCGGCGGAGGAGATCTGCCAGGTGCTTGCGCAGGACGAGCCGTTTGCGCCGCTGTTTGCGAACACTGCGCTCTTCGCCGCCGCGCAGGCGGGCGACGAGTCGCAGTCTGGCTCTCTGACTGCGTTTGAACGGCTGTGCGACAACACGCTCACAGCGTATTTCGCCAAGGCAAAGTCGGTCGTATTCGGGGAGCAGGTCGTCATCGCCTATCTCTGTGCGCTGGAAAATGAAATTTCAGCGGCCCGCATGATCATAAGCGGCCTGCAGGCGGGGCTGCCCGCCGACACGATCCGCGCACGGCTGCGGGATCTGTATCAATGAGCGAGGTGAGCGGTATGTATAAAATCGCAGTTCTGGGCGAACGCGAGAGCGTCATGGGCTTTGCGGCTCTGGGCCTCGCCGTGTTCCCCGTGGACTCCGCCGAGGAAGCGGCGGAGGTCTTTCACCGCCTCACAAGGCAATCCGACGCATACGCGATCATCTATGTGACCGAGACGTATGCCGAGGCGCTGCACGCGCAGATCGAAAAATACGCGTCCAGCGTTACCCCGGCGGTCATTCTGATCCCCGGTGCGGGCGGCTGCAAGGGACTCGGCATGAATGCGCTGAACGCCGCCGTCGAACGCGCAGTAGGCTCCAATATCCTTTAAACAGCATCCTTGAATTTTAGAAAGGATTCGATGAAATGTCAGGTAGAATTGTAAAGGTATCCGGCCCGCTTGTTGTTGCCGAGGGGATGGAAGACGCCAACATGGCAGACGTCGTCCGCGTCGGCAAGCAGCAGCTGATCGGTGAGATCCTGAATATGACGGGCGGCTCGGCCTCCATTCAGGTCTATGAGGAAACGAGCGGCCTCGGCCCCGGCGCCGAGGTCACGACGACCGGTATGCCCCTCTCCGTCGAGCTTGGGCCCGGTATGCTCGAAAATATTTACGACGGCATTCAGCGCCCGCTGACCGAGATCCGCGACCGCTGCGGGGAAACCATCGCCCGCGGCGTGCAGGTCCCGGCGCTGAACCGCGAAAAGAAGTGGGCCTTTACGCCCACGGTCAAGAAGGGCGACAAGGTCTCCGGCGGCGATGTGCTCGGCACCGTGCAGGAGACGAGCGCCGTTCTGCACAAGATCATGGTGCCGCCCAAAATGGCGGGCACCGTCAAAGAGATCAAATCCGGCAGCTTCACCGTCGAGCAGACAGTCTGCGTACTGGAAACGGAAAAGGGCGAGGAGCATTTAAGCCTCATGCAGAAGTGGCCCGTGCGCGTGGCCCGTCCGTATGACCGGAAATTTACCCCCTCGCAGCCCCTTATGACCGGCCAGCGCATCATCGACACCATGTTCCCGCTGGCCAAGGGCGGCACAGCCGCCGTCCCCGGCCCGTTCGGTTCGGGCAAGACCGTCGTGCAGCACCAGCTGGCAAAGTGGTCGGACGTCGATATCGTCGTCTACATCGGCTGCGGCGAACGCGGCAACGAAATGACTGACGTTCTGATGGAGTTCCCGGAGCTGCACGACCCCAACACCGGCGAACCCCTGATGAAGCGCACAGTCCTGATTGCAAACACCTCCGACATGCCGGTCGCGGCGCGTGAAGCGTCCATCTACACCGGCATCACCATCGCGGAGTATTTCCGCGACATGGGCTATGACGTGGCCGTTATCGCCGACTCCACCTCCCGCTGGGCCGAGGCCCTGCGTGAAATGTCGGGCCGTCTGGAAGAGATGCCCGGCGAAGAGGGCTACCCCGCATATCTGGCCTCCCGCCTCGCGCAGTTCTACGAGCGCGCAGGCTGCGTCGAGTGCCTCGGCGCGGACGAGCGGCGCGGCTCTCTGACCGCCATCGGCGCTGTCTCCCCTCCGGGCGGCGATATTTCCGAGCCTGTCTCGCAGGCGACGATGCGCATCGTCAAGGTCTTCTGGGGTCTGGACGCTTCGCTGGCCTACGCGCGCCATTTCCCGGCCATCAACTGGCTGACGAGCTACTCTTTGTACCTTGACACGCTCAAGGGCTGGTGCGACGAGAATCTGGGCCGCGGGTTCATGCAGAACAGAGGCCGCGCCATGGCGCTTTTGCAGAAGGAAGCAGAGCTGCAGGAGATCGTCAAGCTGGTCGGTCAGGATGCGCTGTCCCCGGCGGACAACCTGACGCTGGAATCCGCAAAGATGATCCGCGAGGACTTCTTGCAGCAGAACGCGTTCCTGGAGAACGACCAGTATTCGTCGTTTGACCGGCAGGCGCGGCTGCTAGAGCTGATCCTCCGCTACAAGGATCTCTGCGACGCGGCCATCGAGCGCGGCGCGGATATCTGGAAGCTCTATGCCATCGCGGCCCGTGCCGCCATCGGCCGTGCGAAGACCGTTCCGGCGGACACGTATCAGGACGTTTACGCGAAGATCGTATCCGATATGGAGCAGCAGATCGAAGAAGTTGCAAAGGAGGCTGAGGCTGAATGATCCGCGAATACCGTACCATCCGTGAGGTCTCCGGGCCTCTGATGATCGTCAAAAACGTCGAGGGCGTTACCTACGACGAGCTGGCCGAGCTGGAGCTGCCGAACGGCGAGGTCCGGCACTGCAAGGTTCTGGAGTGCAGCGGCGATACCGCCGTCGTGCAGCTGTTTGAAAATTCCGCCGGCATCAACCTGAAGGACAGCAAGATCCGCTTCCTGGGCCATCCGCTGGAGCTAGCCGTGTCCGAGGATATGCTTGGCCGCGTCTTCGACGGCATGGGCCACCCGAAGGACGGCGGCCCGGAGGTTCTGGCCGCCGAGATGAAGGACATCAACGGTCTTCCGATGAACCCCGCCGCACGCGATTACCCGAACGAATTTATCCAGACCGGCATTTCCACGATCGACGGCCTGAACACCCTTGTCCGCGGCCAGAAGCTGCCGATCTTCTCCGGCTCCGGTCTTCCGCACGCGCAGCTTGCCGCGCAGATCGCGCGTCAGGCGAAGGTTCTGGGCGACGACGCATCGAACTTCGCTGTTGTCTTCGCGGCCATCGGCATCACGTTTGAGGAATCGGAGTTCTTCATTCAGGAATTCCGCCGCACGGGCGCCATCGACCGCACCGTCGTCTTCTCGAACCTCGCAAACGACCCGGCGGTTGAGCGTATCGCAACACCGCGTATGGCGCTGACTGCCGCCGAATATCTGGCGTTCGAATGCGGGATGCACGTGCTGGTCATCATGACCGACATCACGAACTACGCCGAGGCGCTGCGTGAGGTCTCCGCCGCACGAAAAGAAGTCCCCGGCCGCCGCGGCTATCCCGGCTACCTCTATACCGACCTTGCGACGCTCTATGAACGCGCGGGCCGCCGAATCGGCAAGAAGGGATCCATCACCCTCATCCCGATCCTGACCATGCCGGAGGACGACAAGACGCACCCTATCCCCGACCTGACCGGCTATATCACCGAGGGCCAGATCATCCTGAGCCGTGATCTGTACCGCAAGGGCGTCATTCCCCCCGTGGACGTGCTGCCAAGCCTGTCGCGACTCAAGGACAAGGGAATCGGCCCCGGCAAGACACGCGAGGATCACGCGGGCACCATGAACCAGCTCTTTGCGGCGTATTCCGCCGGCAAGGACGCGAAGGAGCTTGCAACGATCCTTGGCGAAAGCGCCCTCTCCCCCACTGACCGGCTGTACGCGAAGTTTGCCGAGGAATTTGAGCAGCGCTACGTCAGTCAGGGCTACGAAGAAAACCGTTCCATTGAGGAAACGCTGAACATCGGCTGGGAGCTGCTGTCCATCCTGCCCGAAACGGAGCTCAAGCGCATCAAGCCGGAGTTCATCGAAAAATACCTGCCCAAAAAGCAGGCGTAAGGCGGTGTTCGCATGGCCAGTAAAACGATCAATCCGACCCGGATGGAGCTTACGCGGCTCAAGGGCCGCCTGCGCACGGCCGTGCGCGGCCACCGGCTGCTCAAGGACAAGCGCGACGAGCTGATGCGCCAGTTCTTCCTGATCGTGCGGGAAAACAAGGAGCTGCGCGCCAAGGTCGAGCAGGGCATTGCGGAGGCCAACCGCGCCATGACCGTTGCGTCGAGCGTGATGTCCCCCGAAATGCTCCAGCAGGCGCTTTTGTACCCGAAGCAGTCGGCGACGTTGGACATGACGTTCCAGAACATCATGTCCGTCTCCGTCCCGGTCTACGAGTTCCACACCAAAAACGAGGACGCCGCGTCCATTTACCCCTACGGCTTCGCGCAGACGTCCGGCGAGCTGGACGATGCGCTGGGCGCGCTGGCCTCCGTATTTCAGGATATGCTTGCGCTGGCGCAGGCCGAGAAGAAGACGCAGCTGCTCGCCTCCGAGATCGAGAAGACCCGCCGCCGCGTCAATGCGCTGGAATATGTCATGATCCCGGAAATGGAGAAAAACATCAAGTATATCTCCATGAAGCTCGAGGAAAACGACCGCGCTACCAAGGTCCGCCTGATGAAGGTCAAGGACATGGTGCTCAAGGACGCGCACGAATTCGAAGATTAAAACCGGAACGCCGTCCCCTGTCACAACGGGGGACGGCGTAAAATTTTGCTGAAAACGGACGGAACGCGCACGCACCGAAGGCTGTCTCACCGGACAGCCTTTTCTCTGCGGGCCAGATGGGCGTAGTAGAGCAGGCACAGCAGGACCTGCACGACGGTCGAGCAGGGCGTTGCGAGGCCGATGTAGAACAGGCGCACATTCAGCAGGCGGGACATGGCGAACGACACGGGGATGCGGACGCCGAACGCGCCCAGAATGCCCTGCGCCATGACAAAGACGGTCTTGCCGAGGCCGGAGAAATAGCCCACAAAGCAGAACAGGAACGAGGTCAGCAGACAGGCGATGGCGTAGGCTTTGAGATAAGTGACATTGTCCGATGAACAGGAGCTACTTTAATGGATGCTGCGGAAAAAGTCAAGCCCGCCCTGCCAATGGCAGGGCGGGCAGTTTCGTTTGGGGAAGGTAAATTACTTGGCTTCCTCGGCAACATAAGCGGAGGGGGCAGCGGGAACGCCGCGCTTCCACTCGATCAGGTTCACAACATAGAACGTGATGACAGAAACAAGGCTGCCGAAGACGACCGGCATCATGAACCACAGCGTGCCGCCGTTGGACAGTATCTGCCAGACGACGAAGGCGATGGTTCCGGTGAAGATGGAGATCATGCCGGAGTTTTTCGTTGCTTTCGGAACGGCAAGGCCGAGGCCGTAGGCCGCAAACGGACCTGCGCAGCGGATGCCGAATGCGAAGGTGTTCATGGCGACGAGGGAAACGCCGAACATGGAGATACCCATGGCGACGAGCGCCGCGACGACGTTGCAGGCACGGGTATAGAAGATGGTCTGCTTGTCGTTCAGCTTCTTCTTTCCGCCGAAGCCGGGATAGATGTCGTTGATGATCATCGTGGACATGCACAGCAGGTTGGAGTCTGCCGAGGACATGGTCGCGCAGATGATAGCGGCGGAAATAAGACCAGTGACGATGCCGGGCGCATAAGTACCGGTGACAATCATCATGGCGTTGGAGCCGTTCTCGGCAAGGCCGGGCAGCTGATCCTTCAGCGCGAAAGCGGCAAGGCCGAGGAGGGTCGGGAAGACTGCCATAGCAGCCATGAGAATGGCGCAGAGGAAGGAGGCGCGCACCGCAGTCTTCTCGTCCTTGCAGGTCTCGAAGCGGGAGACCATCTCGGGGCCGCAGAGGAAGGTGCAGAAGTAGTTGAAGAAGTAGCCGATGATGGAGGCCCAGCCGATCTGGGTCATGTTCAGCTTTTCTCCGGGCAGAACAGCGGAGATTGCAGCCCAGCCGCCGGCATGCTTCAGGACGATCGGCGTTGCGATGGCAAGACCGACGAGAATGATGCCGAACTGGATGAGGTCGGAAACCTGATCCGCGATCATGCCGCCGAAAGTCGTGTAGAAGATGGTGACGAAGCCGGCCAGCAGCAGGCAGACGTTCAGAGGGATCGTCGGGATCAGCGCGTTGATAACAGCACCGGAAGCACCGATTTGAGAGGAGGTCAGGCAGAACAGCGACAGGACGCTGAGGACTGCCGTGAAGTTGCTGGAGAGTTTGCCGAAGCGGCGGCCGACGACCTCGGGGATCGTAACAGCCATGGTCTTGCGGATCTTGGGTGCAAAGTAGGCCAGCGGGATCATGGCAAGAGATGCGGCCAGGACGTACCAGATCGCGCTGACGCCCCATGCGCCGAACGCTTTCTGAGCAAGGCCGGTGGTGCTGCCGCCGCCGATGTTGTTGGCAGACAGCGAGAACGCGACCATGAACAGGCCCATTCTGCGGCCGGCAACGAGATAGTCCGCGCTGCCCTTGATGTTGATCTTGCCGACGACGTAGCCGACAACCATCATGCCGACCATGTACGCAAGAACGATTACCAATGCGCCAGTTTGGATTTCCATAGAGTTCCTCCTTGATTTCTCTTTCTTGAACGACTTATTCACAGTTCGTTCATATTGCGTATTTTATCCGACGATGCCGCACTTTGTAAATTGACAATTCGCACAAGGAAAAACGCCTGTTTTCTGGCAATATAGACAAGGTACGAAAAATGCTCAAAAAGTTTTGATATCTTCTTGAATCTGGATATTTGGATTCTCCCGCGCTACGTCGCGGAAGACGCCGAGCAGCTTTTCCGCATATGGCCCGAGCGCATCATACAGGCAGCCGGTATGCTCCAACAGGAGCGTGCACGGCGGCAGTTCCGTCAGCACGTCGTACAGCGCGTCGAGATTGCGCCCGTAAAACGCGGGCAGCGCGAACACGCGCGCAAAGCAGTCGTGCGCGGCTGCGCGGGAGGTCAGCTCCCGGCAGTCGATGCGGTATGTCAGTTCCATATGACGGTGCCTCCGTCCACGGTCAGCTCCGTAAACGACGCGTAGTGGTCGGACGTGTAAAAGTACAGTCCGTCGTTCGAGAAGATCAGGCGCTCCGCCCCGCGGGAATCCGCGCCGAGCGTGTTGATGTCGCATTCGGTATAGGTTCTTTCTGTTTCCTCCGGCAGAAGCCCCTCGCGGTTGCCGAAGCGGTCGCCGCCGATGGCGGCTCCGGCCTGATACGCTTCCACGCTGCCGCCCTCCCAGCCAAGCGCACGGGCTTCCTCCTTGGTCATGTAGTTGTCCGGCAGATGACCGTAGAGGGTGTATCTGAAAACTCATGATGTGACCGGCAGCGAGGGATTTTTGCGTTGCGCAAGACATTTTTTCGCAGGAATACTGACGTATTTCAAGGAAAAATGACGCGGCGCACCGCAAAAAGGCCCGCTGTCCGGGTGCGTTGGGAGTTTTCAGATACACCCTAGGTATCGAGATACAGAACGACGTGCTCCGCGTCGTAATAATACCCGTGCTCGCCGACCGTGTCGGCGGTCTGTGTGACCTCCGGGTCCTCGGCGGTCACAAACTGCTCGCCCGATTCGGGCGCTTCCGTCTCCTCGGACAGCGCAGCGTCCGCCAGCTCCTGCAGCGTCGTAACGCTGGATTCCACGATCTGCACCGTGTCGCGCACCGTACAGCCGCCGGGCACCAGCAGCGTCAGCGCCAGAAGCAGCGCCAAAATCCGTTTTTTCATGGTCAGTCTACTTTCAGCTCCCGCGCAATGGCCCGCATCAGCGCCTCCGGCAGCTTTTCCACGCGCCGGTCGTAGGTCACAAAGCCGTTGACCTCGTCCTCCACGTCGCTCAGCTGCGTGTACACATCGGCGGCAAGGCCGGACTTGCACGCGGGGACGATCTGCGTTTCATAGAGCGTTTTGACCGCCTCACCCAGCGCCTCAGGCGTCTGGTAGCCCTTATAGCCGAAGTTCTTCGCGTTCCAGGTGTGCCCCGCGACCGGCAGATTGTACCCGCCGAACTCCGACAGGACGACCGCGCGGCCCTTTTTGTCAGGCTTAAAGCGGTACTTTTTAAAGTACACGTGCAGGCTCTGCACATTGCCGATGCCCTGATCGTGCCAGCCGGAGGCGTGGTCGATGGGCCGGGTGGGGTCCAGGGCTCGCAGCCGGTCCGTGACGGCCAGGGCGTCGAACTGGCCCCAGCCCTCGTTGAACGGTACCCACACGGCGATGCACGGGTGGTTGTAGAGCGTGGTGACCATGTCGCGCAGCTCGTTCAAAAACGCCTTGCGCGCCGTCACGTTCGTGCGGCCGAAGAGGGGATACCAGCTGTCGTCGAGATGCCAGCCCGTCACGAGCGGGGTCGAGACGATGAGCGGGTCGTAGCGTCTGCCGCCGCAGGGCATATCCTGCCAGACGAGCATGCCCAGCCGGTCACAGTGGTAATACCAGCGGTCGCACTCGACCTTGATGTGCTTGCGCAGCATGTTGAAGCCCATGTCCTTGGCCAGCTGGATGTCGTAGACGAGCGCGTCGTCGCTCGGCGCGGTGTAGAGCCCGTCCGGCCAGTATCCCTGATCGAGCAGGCCGTTGTGAAAATCCGGTTTGCCGTTGAGAAACAGGCGGCGCACGCCGTCCTTGTCCGTCTCGACGCTGCACTTGCGCATGGCAAAGTAGCTGTAGACCGTGTCGCTGCCGAGCGTCACGCTGAAGGGGTAGAGCGTCGGGTGCTCCGGCGACCAGGGGCGAAACGACTGCACCGGCACGTGCGCCGGCACGCCCGCGGGGAACGTGAAGCGCTTGCCCTCGAGGTCGATCATGCACTGACCTTCGCCCTCGACGGTGATCTCCACCTGATGCGCGTCGAACAGCGGCGTCACGCGCAGGGAGCGGATGTAATTCTGCGGCACGCTCTCGAGCCATCTGGTACACGCCGCAGACCGTCTGCCAGATGCCGCTCTGCGGCGTGTACCAGATGCCGTGCGGGTGCAGCGTCTGCTTGCCGCGCGGGAGCTGGGACTTGTTGGTCGCGTCGCGCACGCACACAAGGATCGTGTTTTCCTTGGCCAGCACCTCGGTGATGTCCACCGTGAACGGCAGGTAGCCGCCCGTGTGCGTGGCCAGCTCCACACCGTTGCACCACACGGTCGCGGTCTGATCGACTGCACCGAAGTGCAGCAGCACGCGGCCGACGTTGAATCCGTCCGGCAGCGTGACCGTGCGGATGTACCACAAATATTCCTCCGGCTGCAGGACGTGTCCCACGCCGGACAGCTCGCTCTCGGGCGAGAAGGGCACGAGGATCGTGCCGTCGGCCTGCGCGGGCTTTTGCGCGCTCGTCGTGATCGCGTAGCTCCACGGGCCGTTGAGATTCAGGTAGCTGTCGCGCACCATCTGCGGCCGGGGATACTCCGGCAGGGGCTGCGCGCGATCGAGCGTGTCCGCCCAGGGTGTCTGCATAACGTGGCCTCCTTTTCCCGCCGGCGGCGCGCCGGCAGAACAGTTGTGATCTATTTTACAGGATTTTTGCGCGCTTGTTAAGCCCCTGCGCGCGGATTTTTTTCGCGTCTGCGCATGCCTGTTTTCCGGATGAAACGGGAAAAAAGGGCCAAAATGCACAAAATGCTGCAAATTTTCCGCAAAGATCGGTCTTGTCAGCATTTTTTCAGGTTCGTTAATATTTAAATTAGTACAATTTGATGTTTTTCCGCCATTTTTGGTGGACGAAATTAGGTTGGCGTGCTAATATATGTGGGTCAAAAAATAGAGAGGTGATGCAAATGCCCTTTAAGTTTCATGGCGGAGTTCATCCCAACTACATGAAGGCGCCGGACGTTCCGGTGACCGTCATTGCTCCTCCGCCGCAGGTCGTGCTCCCGGTGATGCAGCATATCGGTGCACCCTGCAAGCCGCTGGTCGAAGTGGGCGACTATGTGAAGATGGGTCAGAAGATCGCTGACAATCCCGCACCCGTCTCCGCCCCCATCCATGCGACTGTCTCCGGCAAGGTGATTGCCATCGAGCCGAGACCCCATCCGCTGGGCGACATGGTCCCCGCGATCGTGATCGAAAACGACTTCCAGGACACCCCCTGCACGGATCTCGCGCCGCTGACGCCCGAGCAGATGAAGGATCCTGAGGCCATTCTCGAGCGCATCCGCGAGGCCGGTATCGTCGGCCACGGCGGCGCCATGTT
>OOAA01000512.1_pt1 | contig 26980 bp, 21 predicted proteins | sample 1671671 | NCBI WGS metagenome assembly OOAA01 (sample SAMN06348180, study PRJEB24527) | human gut metagenome | biome: human gut; feature: ankylosing spondylitis patient; material: feces | host: Homo sapiens | place: China | collected 2015-10 | reverse complement strand
GAAAATGATGTACCTGCCATGATACGTATTTGGAATGAAGTTGTCGAAGAGGGCGTTGCCTTTCCGCAGCTGGAGCTTCTCGACAAGGAAAGCGGCAGGGCATTCTTTGCCGCACAGACGTACTGTGGTGTGGCAGATGACAACGGAACGGTTGTCGGGCTTTATATTCTCCACCCGAACAATGTCGGCCGGTGCGGGCACATTGCCAATGCAAGCTATGCGGTCGACTCCGCCTGCCGGGGAAAGCACATCGGAGAACAGCTGGTTTCCGATTGCCTTGTACAGGCCAGAAACAACGGCTTCAAGCTAATGCAGTTCAATGCCGTGGTTGAAAACAATACCCACGCCCGACACTTATATAAACGTCTTGGCTTTGTGCAGGTAGGAATGATCCCAAACGGATTTCTTATGAAGGACGGCTCCTACCAGAATATCTTCCTGTATTACCATGTGCTGTGACCATTCCGCCCCGCAGCAAGGGGACTCCCCTTCCTCGGTCACAGTTGGAGGCTGAATCTGCCGTCAGCTACCGCACACAAAGGAATAGCCGAAGAAAGCGGATGCACGCCACAAAGACGTGCATCCGCTCAGTTTGTTGAAAAAGTCTTTTTCCCGCCGGGCTGCGTAACTCTGTTGCTTACTTCGATTTGCTTCGAAGGGGTCACTTCAGGCGGTGGCGGAGACCGCCGAGAACACGTACCCGCCCCGGACCGTGCGGATATAGGTGTGGCTGCCGCCCATCTTCCGACGGAGATTGGAGACGGTATTCGCCACGACCTTCAGGGTGTCCGCGCTGTCCCGGCCCCACACGGCGGAAAACAGATCCTCCTTGGAAAGCGTGACCCCCGGATTGCTGGCGAGAAACAGCAGCATATTGAACTCGATCCGGGTCAGCGCCAGCGCGGTTCCGTTTTGAAACGCCTGCTGGGAACGTCCGTCAATGGTCAGCTCCGGGAAGGTAAGCGTGTGCCGGGAGCTGAGGGAGACCCGCTCTGCGGCGATGTCCTCCCGCCGCAACAAGGCCATGATTTTTTCCTCCAGTTCCCTGATGTCTTCAGGAATTTTTTTCATCGGCCAGCATATTCCCTAAAGGTTACTTACTTGTTAACGCCGAGATATTTATTCAGCATTTCTTTCAGTTTTTCATAATCGGGAACCCCGGGCAAAACTTCTTCGCCGAGGTCACTCCTGATCAGGAAGGACGGCGTTCCCTGAATTTGCAGCTTTTCCATCGCGTCCTGACGTACCGACATGATTTCCTTGGCCGCGTCGTCGTCTTCCATGCAGGCTTTCGCCTTTTCGGCGGAAAGTCCCTCCAGTTCGGCATAACTGGTCAGCAGCTTTTCGGTTTTAAAGGAAAGCCCCCAGGTCAGCTGTTTTTTAAACAGCAGGCTCAAAAAATCAAAATATTTGTCGGCAGGCATGCAACGGGCCAACATCGCCCCTTTCATCGACTTGGCGTCGATCGGAAAATCGGCAAACACCAGCTTGACCTTGCCGCTGTCGATATAATCCTTCTTCAGCTCGGGCAGCATGTTCAGATGAAAATCGGCGCAATGGGAACAGCCGAGCGACGAAAACTCGTAAATCGTCACCGGCGCGTCCGCGCTGCCGAGCACATGCGCGGCATTCATTTCAAAACGGCTGGGCACCACGCCGCCGCCGGCCGCCGGCACCGACGCTTCCGCCGGTTTGACCAGCACCAGACTGCCGTCCACCCAGTTGAATCCCTTCTGCGACAGATAGAAACCGTCGGCCATCAAGAACATAAACGCCGCGGCCAACACCTGGCTCACCCTCTTTATGATATTTTCAAAAGTCATTGCTACTCCTGTTTATTTGCGGTTTTGCGATAATACACACTTTCCCAGACGGATCAGGCTGTCTTTGAGATCGCCGTCGTTCAGTCCCCCGGTCAGTTGTTCAATATAATTTTGTTCCTCGCCGCTTACAAGTATTTTCTTAAATTCCGGTTGATTAATTTGCCGCCCCCGGCGAAAGGAAACCCCGCCGCTCTGACGGATTCGGAGTTCGGAAACCGCCTTGTAGCCGAAAAAGGCGTTAACCTTTTCCAGCACAAACTTTTCCCGGTGCTGCAGTTCCAGAGCAAAAGCGCCGTTGACCGCCGCCACCTGCAAAACGCCGTTCTGCCGTTCCTTGCCGCGAAAACCGATTTTTTCCGGAAAAGTGAAAGCGGCCAGTTCCTCCCCCGCAATCTGTCCCCAAAAAGCCAGCACGTCGGCCGCCATCATGCCCTTTCGGCCGAGGATTCGGCGCAAAAGCGGCATCGTTTCGGAAGCCAGCGTATTCAGCCCCGAAGCCGTTCTTTTTTCCTCATTTGCCGTTTTTTCTTTTGTCATAATCGTTACGACTAACACAAAACCGTTGAAAAAGCAAGCGGACTGCTTAAATTATACCGGCGGCGGAAAACGGACTCCGGACAAATCCGGCCGCTCACGACAAATTCTGCCGCCGCCGCACAAAAAACTTGATTCAATTAAAAAATTAATGTACTCTTTGTCCAGAATTTTCATTTTGCTTTAACGAGAGGAATCTTTAGAATGTTGAAAAAAATGTTGGCCGGAGCATCGGCAGTAGTTTTGGGGATGGTCGCGGCCGCAGACGCCATGGCCGAATGCGACGGTATTTACCTCGGTTTGCGCGGCGGCGTTGCCGAACCTGACATCGGCGACAGACACACCTCGGGTGACCGTCTGGACATCGACGACAACCTGTTCATGCTTTCCGGCGCCATCGGTTACCGTTATCAGTACTTCCGCGCCGAAGTCGAATATATCTGGCGTGACAAGAGCGAAGATTCCGAAACGCTCGTCATTCCGATGGAAGGACGCGATCCGATCGTTTCCACCAGTACCGGCACGTTTGAATACGATTCCTATATGTTCAACGTCTATTACGACTTCTCTCCGTATACCTGGTTTACGCCCTATCTGCAGGCCGGTATCGGCGTAACCAACCTCGAATACAAGTTCTCGTACGACGACGGCCGCGACAGTTACAAGAAACACAATTTCACTTGGGTATTGGGCGGCGGTATCTCCGCAAAGATGACCAACCGCCTGAACATCGACGTCGGTTACCGTTACTACGATATGGGCAAAATCGGCGACGGCAAAGTCCACAACCAGGAAATCTACGGCGGCGTCCGCTACGTTTTCTAAATTGCAAACCTATAAAAAAAACTCCCCTGCCCGGGGAGTTTTTTTTATGGTTCAAACGTCGGCGCAAGCGGACAGATGCGGACATTCCGGCTCGGCAAGGATTACGAAGCTTTCAAGCCGCGTATTGAAGGGGCTAAAATCAAGCCTGCGGCAGCCGGCGGACACTTGTCGGCACCGCCGTCAGCGGCCGGCGCCAAAACGCCGGTTCAGCCAGTCGAGCATCGTCCGATGGTTGCCATCGTCAAAAAACAAACGGTTGTGATCAACCCCCTCCGCCAAAAAGAATTCCTTGTCCGCAGCCGGCGACAACTCAAAAAGTTCCCGGCCGTGGTAAGGCAGAATCAGCTTGTCTTCACTGCCGTGAACAACCAGCAGCGGCCCCGGATAAGCGGCAATAAACCGGTTTGATTGCAAACGGTTTTTCAATACCAGCCGAGCCAGGGGAACCGGCTTGTCGCCGACCTCGCGTTCCAGGGAATAAAACGGCGCGGCCAGGATCAGCGCGTCGGCGGAGCACATGCCAGCCGCCGCCGAGGCCGCCGCAGTCCCCATCGAATAACCGAAAACGACGATTTTGTCATGCCCGAGTCTGTCTTTCAGATAATTGAAGGCAACGACGGCGTCGGCATACATCGTTTCTTCCGAAAGCCTGCCGCCGCTTAAGCCGAAACCGCGATATTCGGGCATAAACACCGGATACCCGGCATCAATATACGCTTTCAGGTGCGGCGCAAAAGTTGCCAATTGTCCGGCATTGCCGTGGAAAAACAAAATTGCCGGTTTGTCGGCATCGCCTTTTGCATACCAGGCCATAATCAGGTACCCGTCGGCCGTCACCAGCGGCCGTTCTTCAAACGCCGGTGCGCCGGCGCTGCTCGGACCGGCATAAAACCTGTCCGGATAAAAGATGAGATAATCCTGCACCGCATACAGGCAGACCAGGTAAACGACGACGAACGCCGCTCCTGCGGCCGCCGCCCGCAATATTTTTTTCAACATTTTCAACCTCCGCCAGAAAAAACTTGACTTCTCCCTTCTCTGATGGCGTAAATTATAAACAGCAATTAATTTCGGATAAGTTAAAATGACTGACAAAAAACTGTACCTGACACGCGCCCAGCTGATTTCCGAACTGGGACGCTGTTTGGGCTGCAAAAGCAAACCCTGCATGAACGCCTGCCCCGTCAACTGCAATCCGCAGGAGTTTATCGCCAAAGCAAAGGCAAACGATTTTGCCGGCGCGGTCGAAACCATTACCCGCAACAACCCGATGGGACAGACCTGCGGCCTGATCTGCCCCGACAAGTTCTGCATGCAGGCCTGTACCCGCGCCGGCATCGACTTTCCGATCAACATTCCGCGGGTTCAGGCCACCATTTTGGAAAAATACCGCACCGCGGAATCCGCCGCCCATCCCAAACTGCCGGCCAACGGCAAAAAAGTCGCCGTCATCGGCGCCGGGCCGGCGGGCATTGCCGCAACGGCGGAACTTTCACGGCTCGGTTACCGCATTACCTTGTTTGAAAGCTTTGAAAAAATCGGCGGCGCCCTCAATCTCATCCCCGACAAACGGCTGCCGTTTGAAGTTATCGCCAAAGACTGGAGCTTCATTGACGATCCCGACATGATCGAACTGCGGCTGAACACTCCCGTCAACAACCCTGCCGCGCTTCTGGAGCAGGATTTTGACGGTGTTATCGTCGCCACCGGCGAACCGGAAGGCATCAACCTCGGCATTGACGGCGAGGAACATGCCGTTTCCTATCTTGACTATCTGCGTCACCCTGAGCACTATGCGGCAAGAGGCAACATTGCCGTCATCGGCGGCGGTGCCGTCGCAACCGACTGCGCACTGACAGCCGTCAACAACGGCGCCGAAAATGTCGAAATGTTTGTCCGCCGCCGGGTTTCCGACATGCGGGTCACTGGGGAGGAAAGAAAATCGCTGCTTGATGCCGGCGTGGACCTGACCACCATGACCAAAATCAAAAAAATCGGCGCCGACGGAGATTACCTCACCTTATATACCGCCAAAAACCGTTTTAATCGCGGCAAACTGGAAGAAATTCCCGACACCACCATCGCCCGGCCCGGCTTTTCCCTGGTCATCAAAGCCATCGGCAGCACCGCTCCCCGTCAGCCGGACACCGACCGCGTCATCTACGCCGGCGACTGCAAACACGGCGGCTCCACCATTGTCGAAGCGCTGGCTTCGGGAAAAGCTGCGGCCTGCAGCCTGGACGAAAAACTGATTCCCTGAAACGGCAAAGGATTTCTACCCGATGGCATACGAAAAAATGCATAACATATTTGACCTTGCCATCCGTATGCAGTCAAGCGCCGAAGGAATTTCCATCGCCGACGTCATGCAGCAGTTTGACGTTTCTCGCCGCACGGCGGAAAGAATGCGCAATTTTATCCGCGAAAGGTTTCCCCAGTTGACCGAAACCATCGGCGAGCACGGCGTCAAACGCTGGCACCTGCCGTACGGGGCGCTCAAAAACTATATCAGTTTCTCGGCCGAAGAAATATCCACCCTGCAAAACGCCCTGCGGCTGTTAAAACACGTTCAGCTTTGCGAACAGTCGCGCACGCTGGCCGGCCTGCTGACCAAACTCAAGGCCATGATGCGGCCGGAAGTCTGCTGCCGGATAGAAACCGACACCGAAATCATGCAGGCTTCCGAAGGCTACCTCTTCCGGCCGGTGCAAAAAATCGAGATCAATCCGCGCCATCTGGCGCTGCTCCGACATGCCGTTACCGCCTGCCGCAAAATCCGTCTGTGCTGGGCAGAAACGAACACTCTCAGAAAATGGCAGACGTTATGTCCGTACGCCTTCATTTACGGCCCCAAACATCACCTTATCGCTTATTCGGAAAAAAAACGGGAGTTTCTCTACGTCTGTCTGAGCGACATCATTGACATTAAAGAAACCGACAGCTATTTTATCCGCAACGGTGACTTTTGCCTGGAAAACCATTGCTGTGAAAATTTCGGACTGTTCCGCGAACCGGCATTTGAAAACGAATGGCTTTTTGACGCCCGCTCGGCCGCCGCCGCCAAAAACTACATTTTTCACCCCCGCCAGCAGGTCCGCGAAACCCCCAACGGCAGCCTGACCGTCAGTTTCAGGGCGGGCGGCGTGTTGGAACTGGACCGCTGCCTTTACGGCTGGGGACCGCATGTCAAAGTCATCAAACCCAAAAACTGGAAACACATGGTCAGAGAGGCCAAAAAACATGTCTGAACCGGCAGCGCAAACCGTCCGCAGCCTTCTGCACGATCTGGAAGAACGACGGCAGATAAAAATTCTTTTTGCCGTTGAAAGCGGCAGCCGCGCCTGGCGGATCGAAAGCGCCGACAGCGACTACGACGTCCGCTTTGTCTATTGCCGCCCGCTGAAAGACTATGTCAGCCTGGCCCGGCCGGACGACGTCATCAATGCGGCGTTTGACCAAAAGCTTGCCCCCTGTACCGCGCACGACGCCTTGTACGACCTTTGCGGATTTGACATTTTCAAATTCCTGCGTCTTTTGGCAAAATCCAACCCTTCGACCATTGAATGGCTGATCTCAAACGTCGTCTACCTCGGACCGGTGCCGCCGGAACTGCGCGCTTTTGCCGAAAAAAGTTTTGACGACGGCACTCTGATCCGCCATTACCGTTCCATGGCCGCCGACGATCTTCGGGAAATGGAAAAACGCCGGACCTTCACCGGCAAAAAATACCTCTACGCTTTCCGCGGCCTGCTCAACGCCTTTTGCGTCGCCGCATTCCGCCGCCTGCCGGAAACCGATTTCACCCGCACGCTGGAAACCTGCCGGCAGACGCTCGGCGAAGAAACGTACGCCGCCCTTTCCCGTTTGATCGAAAGCAAAAAATACGGCAGAGAAACAGAAGACCTCGGCCGGCAGCCGCTGCTTGACGAAACACTCGGCAAACTCCTTTCGCTTACCGAAACCGACGCCCGCGCACAAAACGCCGGGGAAGAAAAAGAACGTTGTTTAAACGCTTATCTGCAAAAACTGCTGTTGGGAGAAAAGGCATGAAAATCTATCAGGTCGGCGGCAGCGTACGCGACAGGCTGCGCGGCCGGCAGCCGCAGGACTACGACTATGTCGTCACCGGCGCCTCGCCCGAAGAAATGCTTGCCCGCGGCTTTGTCCGCGTCGGCAAAGACTTTCCGGTGTTTATCCACCCCGAAAGCAAAGAAGAATACGCGCTTGCCCGCAAAGAGATTAAAACCGGCTGCGGCCATGCCGATTTCAGCTTTATTTTCGACCCCTCGGTTACTTTGGAAGAAGACCTTGAACGGAGAGACTTCACCTGCAACGCCATCGCCTTTGACCCGCAAACGGGAGAATACTTTGACCCTTTCAACGGGCGGAAAGACATTGAAAACCGCGTTTTAAGACACATCAACGCCGAACATTTTCAGGAAGACCCCTTAAGGGTTCTCCGCCTTTGCCGGTTTGCCGCCCAGCTTAATTTTACTCCGGCGCCGGAAACGCTTGAACTGGTTGCCCGGATGACGGCGGAAGGACAGCTTGCCCACCTTTCCGCCGAACGGATATGGAAAGAACTGGAAAAAGCCCTGCGCTTTCCCGATTTTCCCCGTTTTGTACAGACTGCCCGCGCCTGCGGAGCGCTTGAAGCCGTCCTGCCGGAAGTCAACCGGTTGTGGAATACGCCCGAGCGCACCGACTATCACCCCGAAGGCAACAGCGGCGACCACACTCTGTCGGCGTTAGAACAGGCTGCCGGCGGCAATGCCCTCGTCCGCTTCGGCATTCTCCTGCACGACATCGGCAAAACCGTTACCCCGGCGGAAATTCTCCCCTCTCATCATAATCACGAACAAAACGGTCTGGAAATTATCCGCACGATCTGCCGCCGGCTGAAAATCCCCAACCATTACCGTGATTTTGCCCTCACTGCCTGCCGTTATCATATGAAGTTTTGCAAAATTCCGGAAATGAGGATCGGCACGCTGGTCGATTTTTGCGAAGATCTCATCCGTTCCGGGGAAAAAGACTTTGAAAACTACATCGCTGTCTGCCGCGCCGACATGCATGGCTGCAAACGTCCTATTTCCGCCGAAGAAGACGCACGTTTTGAACAAAACGCCGACCGCCTCCGGCAGGCAGTGAAAATTCTGCAAACCGTCCGCGCGGCCGACATGCCCGGCTGGGAAAATCTGCCCAAAGACGAACGTTTCGGACAGCTCTATCGGGAATACCGCATCCGCCGGGTACGCCAGGCGCTTTTTCCCGGCAAATAAAGATACCCCGGCAAAGAATTCCGTATCGGCCGCAAAGCCTGCGGTATAAGGCATGAGGCGGCATTGTTCCGACGGCTTTACGTTCGGCCCCGAATAAGTTCGGGACCTTTCCGCAAAAAGCATAACCGAAAAAGGAGCGGTTCAAAACCGCTCCTTTGCAAAATCAGTTGAAAGTCCAGTTAAAACCGAACATCACCCGATAATCGGTCTCGGCATCTTTCTGATGATCGGGATTGAGCCGCATGTCAAACTGCGCCTTAAAATTCATGTCCTCGTTAATCTCCCGGTCATGATAAAACGAAAACTTGTATTCCCGGGCATCCGGCTTCAAACCGGCATTGAAGCGCTCGCGGTAAACTTCGTCGGAATAATTGTCGCGCCCGACCGGCAGGTCAAAGGCGGCCGTGCCCTTGTATATTCTGAGCGGCGAAGAAATCTGCAAGCCGACAACGTCGGTTTTGTTATAGCGGTAATGGCCGTCCAGAGCAAAACTGTCGCTGACCAGACGACTGGTCTGCATCAGGTTGGAGGCAAGCCCGCCGGCATCGGTCCAGCCCTGATAATAAGCACCGCTCAAAAACAGGTTCTTCAGCGGCGACCAGCTGACCGAAAGCCCGGCATAATAGGTGCTGGAATCGCCGACGTCAAAACCGCCGGTGCCGTTTAAACCGAGCATTGCGCCGTCTTCGTACAAAACACCGCTCATCGCCGTCACCGTCAGATTGTCCGTCAGGCTGTAAGCGGCTGCGGAATCAAAACCGTAAACCCGGTTGTCAAAATCGCGGTCGTTGTCGTCCCGGCTGCCGTCGTAAAGACCGTTTTCGCCGGTAGCAAAGCCCATCGTCACCTTCCAGTCCGAAGACGGCCGGTAACGGCTGTACACGCCGTAAGCCGAATTCATCGCCATAAACGGATTGGCCAGCGCCTTTTCAAAATAAGCGTCATGATTATAAAGCGTATTTTCCGTATAATAGAAGCCGGCCACATACCCCCCCCCGGCATATTCGGCTTCCACGGTGCCGAGTCCGCTCGGAGAATCGGCCAAAGCCGCCGGCGCATAGGAGAAGGCCAGATTGCCGCCGGCCGCTATCCTCCGCTTCGGCTGATAACGGGAAAAGGCATACAAATCGTTTTTAAAATTGCGCTCTCCGCTGTGGGTCATTTTTACAAAAGAAGAAATCGGCATTGCATAAGGGCGTTTGTACTTGTCAAACGCGGTAACGGAACGCGGCATCTTTGCCGCCAGCGCGCTCTTGAAAACGGCCGGCACCGACATTGTCGTCGAACGGGCCGCAATGCTTTCCCCTTTCACGTTCGAGCCGGTAGCGATCATCAGTTCGCCCTGCGGCTGGGTCGCATTGTTCAGATTGATCAGACCGTGTCCGTAAACGGCGTCCACGCCGGCGTCCCCCAGATCGTCGGCGGTTTCAAACACCAGACTGACCACTTCCTGCGGCGTCATGTAAGGATAAGCGCCCATCAGGAAGGCAATGCTGCCGGTAACCACCGGCGCCGCCATTGAGGTGCCGCTCATCTGCCCGATCATATCATCTTGGTTAATGGGCGACCAGACATCGTTTCCCGGCGCGGCAATACAATAGTTCTGCGCAACTCCGCAGGCGTTGGAATAATCGGCCAGCTTGTTGTCCTTGTCCAAAGCGACTACCGTCACGAACAAACCGTCCAGACTTTCCTTAAACTCGTCGAGCAGCGGAATCCCGTTTGTAACGCCCGGCTGCGCCTGACTTTCATTGCCGGCGGAAAAAACGAAAACAACGTTGTTTTCAATCTGATAGCGCACGCTGTCCAGATAATCGTCCAACTGATCCGTATAACGATCAATGGTGGAAGCGTTTATATCAGCCGTCGAATCTACGCCCAGACTGAAATTGACCACTTTCGCGCCCATGTCGATCACGTCTTTTACCGGCGCCGAAATCGGCGACATCAGATCCCACCGGGCGGCGATAATCTCGGCATTTTCAAAAGCCACGCCGTGCATGCCGGCGCCGTTTCTGTCGGCAGCGATAATGCCGGCCACATGGGTGCCGTGCGCGGCATCGTCCGACTTGTTCGGATAAAAACCGGTCGCACTGTCTTTTTCTACATTCCAGTCATAACCGTCATCATAAGACGACGCCCACTCGTCATACTCTTCTTTGCTTCCCGTTTTGCCTACGCGGGTAATATAAACGCGGCCATCATCAAGTTTCAGATAAGTAACGTTTTGATAACTCTGTCCGCCGACCGTATATTCAGCCGCCCACTGCCAGCAGTTGGTAGAGTTTCCGCTTTTGGAACAGGGACCGTAGTCGTAATTGACGCCGCTGACGTCGGTGGCGCCAAACTCCGCGTGAGCACCGTAAACGCCGCTGTCAACCACGCCGACGGCCACTCGTTCCAGCTGCGAGGCCAGATCGCCGCTTTCCGTTTCTCCGTAAAAACGCGCATAAGCTTCCGCCGCGCCGATCTGCGACAGGAAATTGCCCTGTTTGTATTCGTCGGTCTGGAAATACGAAGGATCGACTTCATTCACGACTTCCCCTTCGCCGCCGCCCGGATTGTCGCTGCCGCCGGGTTCGTCACCAGTCCCCGCCGCGCCGTCCGATTTTGATCCGCCGCTGCTGCCGCCGGCGGCAATGGCCACGGTACCCCCGATCAGGGCGGCGGCGCCGAGATAGGTCGTCGGCCCCACGTTCCATACGAACTTGTCGTTTTTAACCGGCCGCACTGCGGCTTCCAGTCTCTTAACGCAGGGATGGGCGGTGTTCGCTCCCATCTGCCGCAGCAGTTTATAAGCATTTTCGTCTTTGCGCATAATGGCGGTGCAAAGCGCCGTATTGCCGCGTGAATCCGTTGCGTCCAGGGAATAGCCGTTTCTCTTCAGCCGCGCCAGCGCCTCTCGGTTGCGAAAATGCGCGTGATTGTAAATTGACGCCGCCAGATTGTCGCCTTCCGCCGCCAAACAGTTTTCCGCCGCGCAGGCCAGCATCGTCAGCAAACACAACACTTTACGGATATTCATAAGTTTTCCCCCGGTCAACAAATAAATTTTTTTCAATCGTAGATGACATTGGCAAAAATGTCAAAATAATTTCTTTCCGCCATATCACATAAGGTTTAAATTAAGATTTACGTGATTATATAAAAAGCAGATTTTTTTAAACAGAAATTGACAAATTAGAAAAAAAGATTATAGTATATTTAATTTTTTTGCTAATCCGCTATATTGCAACTATCAATCAACGAAAGAGAAAAGTCATGAAAAAGTTATTTGTATTCTCCCTCCTTTTCCTGCTTGGCGCCTGCGCCGAAGGATCCATCTACAAAAAGTACGATCAGGACTGCAACGACCACTTCTATTCCCGCAAAGACTGCCCGGCCAAAGAAGAAAAGGCCAAAGCGCCCGAAAAAGTATACGTCTACCGGGAAGCAAGACCCGAGCCGCGCCGCATTACGCTGGTAGCCCAGCGTCCGGCCTATGTTGCCCCGCGTCCGGCGCCGATGCCGGCTCCCGCTCCGGTTCCCGTAACCACCGTTAACATTCAGGCTCCGGCTCCCGCGCCCGTCCCGACTCCCGTCGTTGTCAGCACCAACGGCTGCAACGGTTGCGCACCGGTTGTCAGACAGACCCGCGAACCGGTTGAAGTCATCTATAAGAAAACCACCTACACCACGGTTTACGAACCGAAAACCACATCAACCGTCAGCTATGAAAAAGAACCTGTCATCAATCAAAAAATCATTTCAAACACTCAGGTTGTCGCTCAACCGGAAGTCAAAACGGTCGTTACTTCCCAGCCGGAAGTCAAAACCGTGGTCACCACTCAGCCGCAAGTAAAAACCGTGGTTACCACCACGACCAAACCGGCAATCCGGAAAGTGTCCTACACCATTGAAAACACTCAGACCACTGCTCCGAGCGAACTGCTGATTGAAGAAATCAAATAAGGAAACGACAGTTTCCGCCGACACCGCCGTTTGAAGACGGCGGTGTTTTTTTGTTACAGCCCCGGCCGGCTCGGGAATTATGCTTCGGAAAACGGTTTGCCTTTTTATCTTCCTGCCGTTATAATGGTTGCCGGGAAAGGAAAAAAGAAATGAACAAAACGCGCGTGGCCGTCAAGGCCGTCATTGTTTGCAACGGTTGTTTTCTGCTGCTTGAACGCCGGCAAAACGGCGAAGAAGGAATATATGACCTGCCCGGCGGCGGCGTCGAAACAGGAGAAAGCCACACGCAGGCGCTGACAAGAGAGATATTTGAAGAAACCGGATTAACGGTACGAATCAAACGCCCGCTCAGAACCTGGAGTTTTTCTCCCCGGGCGGGGGAAACGCTTTACGGCGTCACTTTCCTTGCCGAATACCTCTCCGGCACGGTCAGACTTTCCGCCGAGCACGGAAGCTGGCAATGGTTTCCTTTCAGCCGCACGGCCGATGCCGGCCTGCCTCGCTGGATCCGCGACGAAAGCGCCCTGGCGGCGGAAGCCGTTGAACGGGAACGCGACGCCTTTTCCGTCACCCGCATTCACCGCGGCATCTACGGCGTTATCCGCCGGGAAGGAAAGATTCTGCTGATCCGCAAAAAACGGGGACCTTACACCGGCCTTTTCGACCTGCCCGGCGGTTCGCCGGAAAAAGGCGAAAGCGAAGAACGGACGCTTGCCCGCGAACTGGAGGAAGAAACCGGCTGCCGTTTGCAAAGTGTTGGCGAACGGCGGGAAGAAAATGTCTTTTTCCGCGGTTTTATCGAAGACGACGGCCGCCCCGGCGGGCTGTTCCACACCGGCGTTTTATTCGACTGCACCGTCGACGGCGTTCCCGACCGGGACATTTCCGACCTTGATTCCGACGGCGCTTCATGGATTGACGAAAAGGAGCCGACGACGCAAAATGCCGCGCCGATGGTTTTGGCTGCTCTCCGGCGCTGACCGCGAAGAAAAAACGTTGCCTGATTGAAAAACCTTCGATTCGTACTTATATTCGAAAAAAAACAAATCAAACGGGAGAAAAAAATGAGCATATCGCAGGCCGTTTTCGCCGCCGGCTGCTTCTGGGGAATTCAGGCGGTGTTCGACACCGTGCCGGGAGTTGTGTCCACTACCGTCGGCTACACCGGCGGACAAACGGAAAACCCGGACTACCGGCAGGTCTGTACCGGCGGCACCGGCCACGCCGAAGCGGTCAAAGTCGTCTTTGACGACAAAATGGTCACCTACGACCAGCTGCTGGACATCTTTTTTGCCAACCACGACCCGACCACGCTCAACCGCCAGGGACCTGACGTCGGCACCCAGTACCGGTCGGCCGTTTTCTGGTTCACGCCGGAACAAAAGAAAGAGGCCCTGGCCAAAATAGAAGAACTGAACAACTCGGGAACATATCCCGCGCCGGTGGTAACCGAAGTGGCGCCGGCTGCCGAATTCTATCCGGCCGAAGAATATCATCAGAAATACCTGGCCAAACAGGGAAAAGGCTGTTGCGGCAGAAAAACGCCGCCGCTGAACTTAAGCGAAGAAGAATGGAAAAAACGACTGTCGCCGGAACAATATAAAATTCTCCGCGAAAAAGGCACCGAAAAGCCGTTTTCCGGACAATACCTGAATATGAAAGACGACGGCACCTTCGTCTGCGGCGCCTGCGGCAACCCGGTTTTCCGCTCCGGCGACAAATTCGATTCCGGCAGCGGCTGGCCGAGCTTTGACCGCGCCATTCCCGGCAGCATCAGACAAAATGCAGACTTCAGCCACGGCATGGTAAGGGTTGAAGTTACCTGTGCGCGCTGCGGTTCCCACCTCGGGCACGTATTTGAAGACGGACCGACCAACACCGGCATGCGCTATTGCATCAACTCGGGCGCCATGAACTTCAAACCCGACGCAACAAAAGACTGAACCCTCCCCGGCCGGCCGCGCCGCTTTCCCGCCCGGAATTTTTCTCCCCCCAAAAAAGATTGAACGCCGGCGGCAAAAACTTTATTCTTGTTTTTTCACAACCCGGAGAAAAACAATGGAAAAGATTTTCCGCTATTCAATCAAAGCCGTCATCATCCGCGACGGCAAACTGCTGGTCGAAAGCTGCGACTACGGCCGCGGCCGTTTCTGCAAACTGCCCGGCGGCGGCCACCAGTGGGGCGAAACCATGGAACAGGCTCTGATACGCGAATGCCGGGAAGAACTCAACCTTACCGTCCGTCCGGAACGGCTGCTTTTTGTCCGCGACTATATCGCCAAAAACCACGATTCGCCTTTTGACGACCCCTGTTTTCATCAGGCGGAACTGATGTTCCTCTGTACGGTCGAAGACTTCTCGCCGCTTTGCAACGGCAGCATCCCCGACGGCGAAAAACAGCAAATCCGCTGGATTGAAATCGACCGGCTGGCCGATTCCGATTTTTTTCCCCAGGCAATCGTTCCCTGGCTTAAAAACATTGACAAAGTGACACAGACGATTGTCCTCGGCGACGTCAACTGAGCGCCGGCGGCGTCCCGGCGCCGGTTCCGCACCAACAGGATTCGCCCTCTCCGCCGGATATTCCGCCAATCCTCTGCCTCAGCCCGCATTGAACATGCCCTCCTTCGTTAACGGATGCAATCCGGCCACACACCCGGCGCTTGTTTTTTGACACAGGAAAAGGGACGGCTTAACCGTCCCTTTTCTCTTGCCTCCGAAACATAGCTTCCGGCGCATTTTCAGCGATTTACCGCAGTTTGCCTTTCAATTGCGGACGGCCGAGCTTTTTCGCCCGTTTACTGATCTTGCGACGGAGTATGTTTTCCTCGTCGAAAGTTTCGCCGATAATCGCAAACATCATCGGCACAAACAAGGTGGCAACAAAGGTCGACAAAATCATGCCGCCGATCATGCCGGTACCGATGGCATGGCGGCTGCCGGCGCCGGCACCGGTGGAAATGGCCAGCGGCAAAACGCCGAAGGTAAATGCCAGCGAAGTCATCACGATCGGACGGAAACGCAGTTTGGCCGCGCTGACCGCCGCTTCCGCATAAGTCAGCCCGCGCTGCACTTCCATTACCGCAAACTCAACGATCAGAATGGCGTTTTTCGCCGCCAGACCGATCAGGGTAACCAGACCGACCTGGAAATACAGATCGTTTTGAATGCCGCGCAGATAAATTGCCAGCAAAGCGCCCAGTACCGCAAACGGCACCGACAGGATAACCACGAACGGCAGCGACCATTTTTCATATTGGGCGGCCAGAATCAGGAAGATCATGATCAGACCGAAAACAAAGGCCTGGGTCGATGCGCCGCCGGTCAGCTTTTCCTGATAGGCTGAACCGATCCACGACAGCGAATAGTCGTCGCCCAGAACCTGACCGGCCACTTCCTCCATCGCCGCAATCGCCTGACCGGACGAATAACCGTCGCCCGGATCGCCCAGCACCTTGGCGGCCGGGAAAATGTTAAAGCGGTTAACCAGCTCCGGTCCGGTAACGCGCTCGACTTTCAGCAGAGTCGACAACGGTACCAGCTGCCCGCTGTTGGATTTGACATAAACGTAACGCAGGTCGTCCGGAGTGCGGCGGAAGCGTCCTTCCGACTGCAAAATTACCCGGAAATTACGGCCTTTGTAAGTAAAGTCATTAACATAAAGACTGCCGAAGGTTGACTGCATAACCGCATAGATGGCATCGATCGACACATTGAGGATCCTTGCCTTTTCGCGATCGAGATCAACCCGGTACTGCGGCGTGCTGACCGAAAACGTGGTACGCACGTTTTTCAGCTCCGGCCGTTCGTTGGCGGCATTGACAAATTCGGTCACCTTATCCATCAGCTCGTTTGAACTCTTGCCGCCGCGGTTTTGGATATAACCTTCAAAACCGCCGGACATGCTCATGCCCATAATCGGCGGCATGGAGAAGGCATAGCCGATGCCCTCGGGCCGGCTCATGCCGAATTTGGTATAAAGCTGAGCCAAAGCGTCCGCCGACTGGTCGGCGTTTTCCCGCAGTCCCCAGTCTTTTAAGATGATGAAGCTGATGCTCGAATAGGTGTTCTGGCTCGACGACAGCATGTTGTAACCGTTAACCGTCAGCACGTCTTCCACGTTCTCATCTTCCCTCAACAGTTTGACCACGGAGTCGCTGAAATTCGTCGTCCGCCTCAGCGACGAGGCCTCCGGCATGCTGTAGGCCATCAGCAGGTTACCCTGGTCTTCACCCGGCACCAGCCCGCCCGGCACGATCTTGAACAAAAAGGCGATCGCTGCCAGAACGGCGACGAAACTGACCGTTGCCGTTTTCCGGTGGTTAAGGAAGAAACGCACGCCGGAAAGATAAGCCTCCGTCACCCATTCGAAAAAGTTGTCAAACCATTTGAAGAAACCTTTCGGTTCCTGATGCTGACGGTTGGGTTTGATAATCAGAGCGCACAGAGCCGGTGTCAGCGTCAACGCGACAAACGCCGAAATAAGCACCGAAACCGCAATCGTCACCGAAAATTGCTTGTACATAACACCGGTCATACCGCCCAGAAAGGCAATCGGCAGGAACACCGACGACAGTACCAAAGCCACCGCGACCACCGGTCCAGACACTTCCTGCATCGCTTTGATCGCCGCTTCTTTCGGAGTCAGCTTTTCCTCGCTCATCAGACGTTCGACGTTTTCCAACACGATAATTGCGTCGTCAACCACGATACCGATTGCCAGAATCAGACCGAACAGCGTCAGCAGGTTGATGGAAAAACCGAGCAGATACATACCGGCAAACGCACCGATAATCGACACCGGCACCGCCAAAATCGGGATCAGGGTCGCCCGCATATTCTGCAAGAACAAATAAACGACGACAATAACCAGCAGCACCGCCTCAAAAAAGGTATGGATAACCTCGTTGATCGACACGTTTACGAACAAAGTCGTATCATACGGAATTTCGTAACTGATGCCGTCGGGGAAACTCTTCGAAAGTTCGGCCATTTTGGCTTTGACCAGATTGGCCGTTTCCAGCGCGTTGGCGCCCGGCTGCAGATAAACAGCAAAGGCCACCGCCGGTTCGCCGTTAAAATAGGAATTGACGCTGTAGTCCTGCGCACCGAGTTCGATCCGCGCCACGTCTTTCAAACGGAGAATGCCGCCCTTGTCATCGCTTTTAAGAATAATGTCGCCGAATTCCTTTTCGTCGACCAAACGTCCTTTGGTGTTGACCGAATAGGTATAGGGCAGATATTCGTCCAGCGGTTCCTGACCGAACTGGCCGGCCGCAAACTGCGAATTCTGTTCCTGCACGGCGGCAATCACGTCCTGCGGCGTCATGTCAAAATCTGCCAGCTTGTCAGGTGACAGCATAATCCGCATCGAATAGTCCTGCGAGGCAAACAGCGAAGCGCTGCCCACGCCCTTGATACGGCGGATTTCGTCCAGCACGTTCAACAGCGCATAGTTGGAAACGTAAATCGTATCATAGCGTTCGGAAGAAGACTTCATCATCACGACCTGCAGGATCGAGTTTGATTTCTGTTCGACCGTCACGCCCTGCTTGGTCACTTCGCTCGGCAGTTTGGAAGTCGCCGCCTGCACCTTGTTGTTGACGTCGATCGTCGCCTGATCCGGATCGGTGCCGATGTCAAATACCACGCCGATGGTCAGATACCCCTGCGAAGTGGCGTTGGAATACATGTAGATCATGTTCTTAACGCCGTTGACTTCCTGTTCGATCGGCGCCGCCACCGTATCGGCCAGCACTTCCGCCGTCGCCCCCGGATAGGTGGCGCTGATCTGAATTTCCGTCGGCACGATGTTGGGGTACTGCTCAATCGGCAGCACCTTCATCGAAACCAACCCCGCCAGCACAAAAACCAGCGACACGACGGTCGCAAAAATCGGGCGGTCAATAAAAAACTTGGAAAACATTGCTTTTTTCTCCCGGATTATTCCTCGACGGTTTCCCGTTCAGCCGGCTGCTCCACGTTTTTGGGATCAACCGTCATGCCGGGACGGATCTTCATCAGGTTGCTGACGATCACCCGGTCGCCGGCTTTCAGACCGCTGTCGACGATCCAGCCGCCCTCCTTGGTCATCAGTCCGGTCTGGATATTGACCGATTCGACCATATTTTTGTCGTTGACGATATAAACGTAAGAGCCGTTGGCACCCTGCATGATCGCTTCCTGCGGCACGATCAGGGCGTTGACCCGGGTCAGCCCTTCCATCACCAGCCGCAGAAACTGTCCCGGTTTCAGACGTTTTTTAGGATTGGGGAAAACCGCGCGCAATTTGATGGTGCCGGTTCCCTCGTCAATGCCCGAATTGATGAAATTAATCTCTCCGGGCAGCGGATAAACGCTGTCATTGCTGAACTTGACCTTGGCAACGACTTCGCTTTTGTTTTCCGGGTTGCGGATCAAACCGTTGTCCACCATGTTGGAAAGCGACATCATCTCGCTTTCGGAAGCCGAAAAGATAACATAAATCGGATCAAGCTGGGTAATGTTGGTCAAAAGGCCGGTTGCCGAAATCAGGCTTCCTTCCGACTGCACTTCCATGCCGGTAACGCCGCTGATCGGCGCGGTGACTTTGGTATAGTCAAAATTCAGCTGTGCGGTTTCCACTTCCGATTCCGCCATCAGCACCGCCGCTTTCTGCGCTTCCAGTTCGGCCTGAGCGTCATCGCGCGACTTTTCGCTTACCACCCGCTGTTTGAACAGCTTCTCGATTCGCGCCCATTCGGTTTCGGCCCGCCGCAGCTGTGCCTTGGCCTTGGCCAGGTTGGCCTTGGCATTGTTGAGCCTGGCCTTGTATTCCTTGGGATCGATTTCAAACAAAACGTCTCCCTCTCTGACTTCGCTGCCTTCGATATAATTTTTCTTCAGCAAAATGCCGCTCACCCGCGCCCGCACTTCCGTTTCCTTGTATCCCTGCGCCCGGGCGGAAAATTCAAAACTGAGAGGCACGTCTTCCGCCGCCACCTCAAGCACGTTTACCGGCAGCGCCGCGGTTTTGGCCGCCGCATTCTGAACCTCGCTTTTGTCTTCCTTGCAGGCGCACAAAGACAGTACCACCGCCAATCCCGCCAACAATTTGCTACTTTTCCACATTTTTTCACCTTTCGTTTTAAAAACCCGACAAAATTTTCTCATACGATAAACTGTTTTTTTACACCCGTCATCTTAATTTTTCATAAACAAACAATTTTACCGGCGGGCAGAAAAATGCCGCATTTTGTACGGCCGGCGTTTTTTCCTGCCGAACCACAGGTAACAGACGAACAAAAACAGCAGCACGCGGGAAACCGGCATTGCCAGCCATACGCCGTCCAGACCGAACCACAACGGCAGCGCAAACAGACACAGGGGCAGCGCGACAAAAGCGTCACCGTAAATCAACAGCGAAGAATCCGTGATTTTGCCGGTCGCCTGATAATAATAACCGGCCACCCGGATCACTCCCAGCAGCACGAACGCCGTCGAACTGATAACCAGTCCGTGTGCGGCAAGAACCGCCGCATTGCCGTGCAAATTGAACCAGGCGGGAAAAACGTCGTGTCCGACAACCGATACGCACATCAGCACAATTCCCAATCCGAAAGCGGTATAATAGCCCATGTTGCCGATAATGTTCTGCCGGCGGTGACGGCCGCCGCCGTAAAGATAGGCGACCAGCGGCTGCACCCCGAGTGCCAGCCCGGTCATCAAAAGCGAACCGAGCGATTCGACCGCGCCGATAAAGGTATAGGCGGCCAGCCCGTCCACCCGTCCGTATTTCAACGCCTGATAATTATGGAAAAACAACATCGCGATAATCGACAACTGGTTGCCGAGCGAAGGGAAGCCGCTTACGACAATGTTTTTCAAATACTTCGGCTTCAGCTTAAACATCTGCAGGTCGAAACGAAGAGCCGTTTTCCGGGTAAAGAAATAGGCCAACCCGGCAACAGCAATCAGCATCTGCGCGGTAACCGTGGCATAGGCCGCGCCGGCCACGCCGCCGCCGAGCGGAAAAATGAAAACATAGTCCATTACGATGTTCAGCAGCAGTCCGCCGACCATCAGCCACATCGACAGCACCGGCCGGCCGTCGTTACGGATTACCGCCAGCACGCCGGTTACCAGCATATAAGCCAGATTGCCGTATATCAAAATCCGCGAATAACGCACGGCGCCGGGCATCAGTTCGTCGGTAGCGCCGAACAGACGGAGTATGTCGGTCAGAAAACATTTGACGACAGTCATCATCAGCAGGCTGAACAATACCTGCCAGACCAGCATGTTGCCGAGGCTGAGCCGTGCCAGCCGCAGGTTGCCGCTGCCTCTCGACTGGGCGATAATAATTGCCGCACCGGTTCCCAGCATGTCGCCGACCGCACCGAACATCATCACCAGCGGCCAGGTAACGGCCACCGAAGCAAGCCCGAGTTCTCCTGCACTCCAGCCGATAAAAATGGTATCCACGATACTGTAGGAACCGACGATGAGCATGCCGACCATCGACGGCAGCACATAAGAAAGAAAAAGTCTGGCATTTTTATTCATCGACCGCTTCTCCCGCCGCGGCAAATGCCGGTTCCGCCGGCGCGCCGTCGTTACAACATGTCGCCGTTGCCGGCAGCTTCACATCGGTTGCAAACGGACCGAACGCCGTCAGAAACCCCGCAAACACCAAATCAAACCGCGCCGAATTGCCTGCAGATTTTCCTTTGACCGTCATTTTCCGTTCCTTAAAAAAAACTTTTTCCAACCGGTGTTTTTTAATGCGGATTTTTTTAAATTTCAAACGCTTTTTTTTACATCCGGAGATCCGCATTTTATTACCCCGCCATAAAAAAACTTTCATATTCCGCATACGTTTCATAACAAAGAAAACAGCCCTAAAGGCCCCCAAAGGACAGCCGGACCGACAGTAACCGGCGGCCTCAAAATTCAATCAATGTTCAACAACCGGCCTTATGAATGATTCCGTTCCGAACCGGCATTTTAACAAACACAAAATTTTGATGACAATTTTGCACCGCCAATATATATTCGCCATAAAAGACTAAAAGTAAAGGCAGCCGTCATGAAAAGCATTCTTCTCTTTTTCATTGTTCTTCTGCAAATTTCCGCCGGTCAGGCAGCGGAAACATTGCTGGATTTTTCTTCAGCCGACAATCACGTCGTCACCGTAAACGGCTATCCTCTGTTGCCGATTGAACCGCAGCGGAAAGTTTTTGAAGCGGTAACGCTGAACACGCGCGGCTTTAACACAATCGAAGTCGACGGTGTTCAAAAACGGTTCCGCCTGTTTCGCATCAAGCCCGGTGACATTTTAAAATTTTCCGTTAACGGCGAAATTTATCAACTGAATCTGTTTCCTCGAAAACTGCCGGTTCCCGATATCACGGAATATACGGGGGGGGGGGACATAGCAACCTCTTTTTTCAGTCCGAAAGGTGATGCCCAATCGTTTGCAACAATCATGACAACAGACGGAACGATAGAATTTTACCATACAAATCCGATAAAAAATTATGGGATTTCAGACTTCAAGCGGAAAAAGCTTACCGACGGCGGCATCCGCTATACATTTATGCAGCAAACCAAACCCATGCCCCCTTATGCCTGGTGGTACGGAAAGCTGATTGTACTCGACGAAAACTTTCAAAAAATCAACGAGCTTTCACTGATCGCGCCGACGGCAGACGAGGGCTTAATTGAAAATCACGACTCTTTGTTATTGACGGACAACCATTATATACTAACCGGTTACCGACAACGGAAAGAAAGAATAAACGGCAGGGAAAGCTCCGTTGTTACCCTGCTTTTGCAGGAAATAAAAAACAACCGGGTCATCTTTGAATGGAACAGCGGTGACCATCCCGAACTGATCAAAGAATCGCTGACAGCCTGCAATTACAAAAAAGACCTGGATTACGTGCATTTTAACAGCATGATCATCGATCCCTCCGACAACAACCTGATATTGTCTTTCAGACATACTTCCGCAATTTACAAAATAGATCGGAAAACCGGAGAAATCATTTGGCGTTTAGGCGGCAAAAACGACGACTTCGGCCTGACGCCGGAACAACGTTTCAACTTTCAACACACGGCTTCTCTGACCAACGACGGATATCTGATGCTTTATGACAACCACACCGCCGAAATCAACACCGAATGTGCCGGAAATTTTTCCTTTTTGCCCCGAAAAACTTCACGGATTTTAAAATTCAAACTGGATGAAAAAAACAAAAAGATACTGAACTGGCAAGAAATTCCATTGTCCGTATATTCCGAATTTATGGGCAACGTATTTGAAACGGAAGACAAGACATACATTGTCGGCTATGGCAGCAACAAGGGAAAAGCGGCGGAAGAACTGGACAAAGACGGCACCCCTCTTTGGACCTTCAAACTCCCGGATAATCTCTTTACTTACCGGGTTTACAAATACCGCTAACGTTACAAATACGGATTTCTCCAACGACATCAGACAGCAATTTCCGCGCCGGCGCCGCCGGTCATCGGCGCCGCTTCGTTGACACTGCCGGCAGCCGCCGGCGCTTTGGCCGGATTTTTGCGCTTGAACATGTCGGCGGTTGTTAAACGGACAACACCGGCTTTTTCCGCAACGGCAAACGGAAAACTCTCATACCTTTTGCCAGACAAACGCCCCTGTTTCCGCCGGCGCGGCAAAAGCTTTCACTTTCCGATTTTCAACTTTTACGCGAAACATTCAGGAAAAGTTTTCGACAACCTCCAAAAGCTCCCGTTCAATACGGGCTTTTTTCAGGTTTCGCCGCAAATCAACGGTTTTAAATTGTACGGCATACCCCAAATCTTCCGACGCCGCGTTCAAACGATGAACCGGCACATCCGGCGCAACATCGCCGTATTGCGGATAAATCAAAATCGCCCTTTTGGCACCATGCAGCATACAGTATGTCATAACCTGAAAAACATCGGCATTCGACACGTCTTTTAACGAATGAAACTCTTTATATTTCGTATCAATCACGATTTTGTTGTTTTTTTCAAAAATATCCACAAAAGTATCGCATTTCTTCCGCCCCGTCCCCGCTTCCGACAACAGTCTTTTTCCCTTTTGCAGCTCAATGTCCAACGTCGGACACTTTCTTTTGAAAACCTCTCCTATAAACTCCTCAAACAAAACATTCATGTCCCAGACCAGCGCAACGTTTTCTATCTTATTCCTCGAAAGGTCGACGGAACACTGATTAACAAACATTTTAGCCAAAGAAAGAGGCTTTTTAAACAAAATCTGGTTGCGCGGCAGCGCAATCCGGTTTGCCTCGGCCGCCGAAACGGGCAACGGCTCAACATCGGCGTAATAATTGACGATCCGCCGCAAAATCCTTTTATTGCCGCTGTTTTCGCTTAACTTGTAAAGACAAACGGCAACATACAAAAAGAGCCTGTTCAACATATTGTTTTCGGAAAACTCGTCATATTGACAATAAAACTTTGCCCTGTTGACGCAGCTTTTTCTTATCTGCTCCGGCAGCATCAGTTTGCCTTTGATAAAATTGACCTCCGTTTCTTCCGTTACATAGTTCCTAAGCGGCTGCTTTTTCAGACAGTCAAACAACGAAGAAGCATATTCATAAATCAGAATTTCAAGAAAAGGGTTTTTGCACGCCGCCAGCCTGGCACCGCTTTCGGTCCTGATGTCCAACCGGCGGGTATACGACAGCATATACACCAGATTTTCCATAATCTCGCGCCTGTCATCATTGGCGGACAGTATCTTCGGCAATATTTCGATTTGGACGTTTCCGCATCTTATGACTCCGACAAAAGATTTTGAAACAATCCCCTGCGGCGTCAGGGACACAACGTTCTGCAGCTTCTTTTTCCTCAAATAGGCCGAAAGCCTTTCCGCCTCGCAGCGGCTCAGGCTATTTTCGCCGGAAACGGAATATTCTTTCAGCCGAAATACCTTCACGCTAAGCCTCCAACGCTTTCAGCGCCTTCAGAAATTCGTCGTCCGCCATGTTTTCAACGTCACAAAACTTACAAAAAACGCTTTCCCCCGCTTCTTCGCGCAATTCCTGATCCCGGATTTCTTCGGAAACGACAAACCCCGGAACCAGCAACACCAGTTTTTTCCAGTCGCCGTAAAAATACTCGTTCAGCAACGGCAAAACTTCGAATTGAAGCACCTTCCGCAATTCCTTAAGCGTCCGCACGTTCATAAAATAGCTATGGCCGATCTGATGGTCTTCATCCAGCAAAACGGATATTTTGCCGTTGATATTGCGTAAAATGCGCCGCAAATCGACTCCTTCGACATTATCGGCGACAAGACGAACGTCCGGCATTACCGGAACGAAGACGAAACGACGGCGCAAAGCAATGTCAACGCTTGCGATCGACCGGTCCGACGTATTCATTGTTCCGATGATGTAAAGATTTTTGGGAACGGAAAAACGATTGCGGGAATATGGCAGACAAACCGAAAAAGCTTCCCTTTTGTCATCTTCGATCAAGGTTATCAGTTCACCGAAAATTTTAGAAATATTGCCGCGGTTAATCTCGTCGATAATCAAAATATACGGCTTGCGGCAAACTTCTTCGCCCGAATGCTCCAAAACGACGGAAACCAGCTTTTTCGTATCAATCACGTTGTAATTTTCCCGGCCTTCGTTCCTGGTTCGGTAAAAACCATAAATGGCCTGCTGAGAAAAATTCCTGTCGTATATTTCCGAAACTTCAATATCCTGCCCCGCATACAGCCACTCCACGCTGCGAAAATGGCAGTAGCGGACTTCGCTGTTCTTGTCATACCTGTATTCGCCGGTAATTCTGCCCACTGCCCGGAACTTCCGGTTGCCGTTGGCAATAATCACGACGTCCCCGATTCTCATTCGATCTTTGAATATTTCAAGAGCGCTTTTGCCCCATTTGTCCTCAATCATCGAAAAATCGTCCGCACAGTTGCAATTTGAAAAATCCTTATCGTTACTGTACCCCAGGGCGACAACGTTATGCCCTATGCAATAGTCGTACAGATTGTCGCCCGGTGCGACCTTGTCTACCAGCGACATTTTAAATACGCGCGTGCGGGAAAAATCCACGTCGGCGATATTCTTCCCCATATTTGTTTTTCCGGCGCCGCTTGCCTTTCCGGCATTCTCGCAAATTTCCCGGAAAATTCCTTTTTTCCCCTCATATCGAACTTCGTTCGCCTTACCTTCCCAGGAAACGCAGGGTCTGATCCCCTCAACAAACTCCTCATAGGAATATGACTGGTGAAAGGTAACGAATTCTATCTGTCCGGCCTGCTTCAACCGGTTAAATTCGGCCAAAACGTCTTCATAACGCAAATCGGACAAAAATTCTTCATATCTCTTAAGAGCATGACGATAATATGAATTTTCATTTTTCCTAACCTCGTCGCCGTTGATGTAATCACCGGCAAGAATTTCCTCTTCCAGCCTTTTATATTTCTGCAAATCGTAATATCTGAAAATGTTGTCGCTTTTCAAACATTCCGTGTTTATTTTTTCCATATGCTTAACGTATTCGTTCAAAACCTCTTCCGAATATTTTTCCTTCCGGGAGCGCAAATAATCCGAAAACATTTGTTTAAAAAGTAACGATTTCCATTGCTTTCAAAACGGCATGATAGGTCTTTCCCGTTCCCGGCGGACCATACAAAATTTGATTCAACGGAACATTCCCCGCTTCGGCAGCATTAAATTCGTCTTTCATTTTCTCGTTTTCTCCATTTGCGTTTACAACGTTTTCTTTTAACAGCATATCCTCAACGACACGGGCAAAAAGGGCGTTGGAAATTCCCGCTTCTCTCGCCATAAGAACAAGTTGCCCCATCCTTGAAAAAACATTTTTTTCCGGAACGACGCCAAACAGTTTTAATATTTTCAACTGCATGTTGTCGGCAAAGAAAGCGGGAAACTCGTCAGGAAAAACCATGTTCAGATATTTCCTCATCCACTGATTAAGAGAAACATCCCCGGCCAAATCTCCCAGTTTCCGATAATCTTCCAATGTCACCAGCGGCTTGCATTGTTCCGCCAAACGGCAATACTTCAACAGGGCGTCCCGGATTTCCGTTCCCCTGAGAACGGCCTCGTCGGGAGAAAGGGGACGAAATCTCCTGCCGTGTCCTTCGGCCCAGGATTTTTCCTTTTCAGAAAAATAAAGCCCGTACTTGGCCGCACTGCCGCCGCCGATTCCCCCTAAAATTTTACATTCTCCGAACTCTAATTCATAACACAGATTTTTACGAAATTGACGCGGATTGAGAAATATCGTGTCTAACAACGCCTCCCCTTTTAGTTCCGCCAATTTCGGAGAATACTCTTTAGCAAATTTTTCATACAGTTTAACGGCTTTTTTCTCAAATTGAGTATAGTCGACATCGGTGTCCGATTTTTGCCTGATTTGTTCGATGATTTCCCGTTTGTCCATCATGTCACCCTATAAGTTGAATTTTTAAAATTTTAGAATTAACAATTACGATAGTCAACGAATAAATTAAGCATGTCCCTCTTCAGAGGAAAAAACAAAGCCGGATTTTCTCCCCCTGAAAAC
>OOAA01000486.1_pt1 | contig 27852 bp, 22 predicted proteins | sample 1671671 | NCBI WGS metagenome assembly OOAA01 (sample SAMN06348180, study PRJEB24527) | human gut metagenome | biome: human gut; feature: ankylosing spondylitis patient; material: feces | host: Homo sapiens | place: China | collected 2015-10 | reverse complement strand
ATTTGCACATTTGCACATTCTCACATTTGCACATTAACCACGCATTTGCACATTAGCATATTAGCACATTAGCATATTAGCACATTAACTGAATGAAACATACCATTATATACATATTAGCAACGCTGGCCACATGCGGACTATTAGGTTCGTGTATGGGAAGCAATAAGGCCATGATGAGCGGCGGCGAAGTGACTGGCGCTCGCGCAGCCTCGTTTACCGAACCTACGCCCTATGGCATGGTAGAGATAAAGCGCGGTTTCCTTAAAGTAGGCCTTGAACAGAATGACTCGCTTTGGGGCACCGTGACACCGCAGAAGGAAATATCTGTGGACGGATTTTGGATGGACCAAAGCGAAGTGACGAACGCCATGTACCGCCAGTTCGTGGAATGGGTACGCGATTCAATCATTCGCGAACGCTTGGCCGACCCTCAATACGGTGGCGACGAGACGTATAAGATTGAAGTGGATAGAAACGGTGACCCCGTTACGCCTCACCTCAATTGGAGTAAGCCCTTACCTCGCAAACCGACTGAGGACCAAGAGCGTGCTATCAATAGTGTGTACTACACGCACCCCATTGACGGCACCCGAATGATCGACACAAAGCAGCTCAACTATCGTTACGAGATATTCGACTACGAGAAGGCTGCCTTGCGTAAGTATCGCCTCGACCCCAAAGAGCGTTCACTCAATACCGACCGTCCCATCGACCCCGATGAAGTGGTCATGATATCGAAAGATACGGCTTACATCGACGATAATGGTGAGATTGTGCGTCAGACCATCGAACGTCCTTTGTCAAGCCTTTACGACTTCTTGAACACGTACATCGTGCCCGTCTATCCTGACACAACGGTGTGGGTAAACGACTTTACGAATGCTAACAACGAGCAGTACATGAAGCTCTACTTCTCGTCAGCCAACTATAATGACTACCCCGTAGTGGGCGTAACGTGGGAACAGGCCCAGGCCTTCTGCGCTTGGCGCACCAACTACCTGCTCAAGGGGCTTGGCGCACAGGCGCGCTACATTCAACGCTATCGCCTACCGACTGAGATAGAGTGGGAATACGCGGCCCGTGGCAAGGAAGGTAACCCTTATCCTTGGGAAGGCATCGAGGCGAAGAGCAAAGAGGGCTGTTTCTATGCCAACTTTAAGCCTGACCGCGGCAACTATACGGACGACGGCAACCTTATCACTTCACGCGTAGGCATCTATGGTGCCAACTCTAACGGACTCTTCGACATGGCGGGCAACGTGGCTGAATGGACCAGTACGGTCTACACCGAAGCTGGCGTTGACGCAATGGCCGACCTCAACCCGCAACTCTCGTACAACGCGGCCTTGGAAGACCCCTACGTATTGAAGCGCAAGAGCGTGCGTGGCGGTTCGTGGAAGGACCCTATGTCGTACATTCGTTCGGCTTGGCGCACGTGGGAATATCAGAACCAACCCCGTTCGTTCATCGGTTTCCGCTGCGTTCGCTCTAAGGCTAACACAGTGAGCGCTACGAGCAACGGAAAGAAGAAGAAATGAATTCTTTAATAGTTAACGACTTTTTGGGTTAACGAGTTGACGAGTTAACAAGGAAGTTACCAGTTACTTGTCAACAAAAAAAGGAAAGGAAATGAGCAAAATAAATATAGTCGTCCGCTTGCAACATTGGATGGACAGTGTGCCAGGACAAACGTTTTTGAATTACGCCTATTCATGGGGTGCCTCAATCGTAATTTTGGGTGCCCTGTTCAAATTGACCCACTTGCCGGGCGGCAACTTTATGTTGTTCATTGGTATGGGTACGGAGGTTGTCGTGTTCTTCCTCTCTGCCTTCGATCGTCCCTTCGACAAAGAAGAGATTGGCAAAGAATTGCCTCATGACGTTGAGACTGACGAACAGATAGCCGAACGTCTCGGACTCAACGACGATGATGAGGAGGAAGAAGAAGAAGAGAACATCGTTGAAAACGCGCAACCTGCACCAAGCACAACGAGTACAACGAGCGCACAACCTGCGCCACAGATGCAAAGTGCTCCCGCTCAGCCTACCATTATCATTGGCACAGCAGTTAGTGGACAGGCCTCTGATATGCGTAGCGAAGCAGCAGCTGCAACCCCCAATGCTACCACGACTGCTCCACAGCAGCCCTCAGCCGCAGCCCCCACAGAACAGGCTACAAGCCAACGCAGTGAAGCTGAAGCCGCACAAGCTGCCATTGCCGCTGCTACGCCAGCTGGTGCAGTGCCATTCGATGCAGAGGCCAAGCGTTTGGCCGAAATCATACGTTTGGCCAATGACGAGTTGTTACGTCGCGCACAGGCTGCCCTCTCACCCGAAATGGAGGAAGCTACACAAGAGTACATTGCGAAGCTCCGCACCTTGGCCGAAACCTTCCAGAAGGTGGACGAACAGAGCGCTCGTTTGGCGCACGATAGCGAGGAGATGGCGAACCTCAACCGCACTCTCACGGCTATTAATAAGACCTACGATCTCCACTTCCAAAGCATCAGCAAGCAGGTGGGCGTTATTGAACAAATCAATGACGAGACACGCCAGTTGGCCAAACGCATTGAAGAACTCAATGCCGTCTATGGCCGCATGATTGATGCACTGAAGAAAACAAGCGGACAGTGATTTAATGTGAGAATGCGTGGTTAATGTGCAAATGCTTGGTTAATATGCAAATGTGAGAATGTGCAAATGTGCAAATTGTCGCCTTTGCATAACTGAGCATTTGCAACAAAAAGCACTTGCACGCAATGAAGCGCTGCAATTTAAAGCGACCATTTGCACATTTGCACATTCGCACATTGACCACGCATTTGCACATTCGCACATTAACTTAAACGCAGCAAATAAAGGCGACCATTTGCACATTTGCACATTTGCACATTATCATAGACAGCTATGTCAGTAAAAAAACGACCCGTATCTCCCCGCCAAAAGATGATCAACTTGATGTACATCGTGTTGATGGCTATGTTGGCGCTAAACGTTTCGAGTGATGTGTTGAAAGGCTTCTCGCTCATAGGCGATAGTCTCAAGCGCACCACAGGCAACGCGATGAAGGAGAATGCGGCACTCTATGCCGACTTTGAGTCGGCCTATAAGTCTAATCCTACGAAGGTAAAGCCGTGGTACGACAAGGCCATGGAAGTGAAGCGCATGAGCGACTCTCTCTATACCCTTGCTGGCGACCTACGCCTTGCCATTGCTCGCGAGGCAGACGGCAAGGATGCCGACCCCGACAACCTACAAAATAAGGAAGACCTCGAAGGCTCTAACCGCATTATGTTAGCCCCAGCTCGTGGCAAGGGCAAGCAACTCTACGATGCGATAAACAACTTCCGTACACGTATTCTCGCGCTCGTAACCGACCCACGCCAACGTGCTATCATTGCTTCCAACCTCAGCACCGACGTGCCCAAGAGTGAAGACAATGTGGGCAAGAATTGGCAACAGTATATGTTTGAGGAGATGCCCTCTATCGCTGCCGTAACGATGTTGGCCAAGTTGCAGAGCGACGTGCGCAAGGCTGAGAATGAAGTCATTCACGATCTCTTGGCCAATATCGACGTAAAGGACATTCGCGTTAATCAGATTAATGCCTACGTTTCGGCCGAAGCTACCACGCTCTACCCTGGCGACCAATTCCGCTCGAAGATATTTATGGCAGCGGTCGATACCACCCAACGTCCTGAAATCTACGTCAACGGCCGACGCATCAGTGCCGACGGTTCGTATAACTTCACCGTGGGCGGACCGGGTCAGTACTCCTTCTCAGGCTACATCTTAATGCCCAACGCTGCGGGCGACATGATACGTCGTGAGTTTACGCAACGTTACAACGTTATCGCTCCTCCTACGGGCGCTACCGTAGCAGCCGACCTCATGAACGTACTCTATGCAGGCTTCAACAACCCCATCAGCGTAACGGCCGCAGGCGGCAACGCGGGGGTTCACCTTACCATGACAGGCGGTACGCTTACTCAGACAGGACCGGGCAAGTATACAGCACGCCCCTCGAAAGTGGGCGAGAACGTCACCTTCACCGTAAGTGGCACCGTAAACGGCAAACCGCAGAACATGGGTTCGTTCACCTTCCAAGTACGCAAGTTGCCCGATCCTACGGCCTTTATCCGAGTAGGCACCGACCGTTTCCGCGGTGGCCGCATCGCCAAGGGTACTATCATTGGTACTGCTGGCCTGGGCGCTGCCATTGACGACGGACTGCTCAACATTCCGTTCAAGGTATTGAGTTTCGAGACCGTCTTTGCCGACCGCATGGGCAACTTCCGTCCTGAACCCTCAGCAGGAGCCAACTTTACCGAAAACCAACGCAACCTCATGCGCGAGCTACGTCGTGGTCAGCGCTTCTACATATCGAAAGTGCGCGCCATCGGTCCCGACGGCATCACGCGCAACCTGAATGGTAGCCTTGAGGTGATTGTGAACTAACATTAATGTGCAAATGCTTGGTTAATGTGAGAATGTGCAAATGTGCAAATTGTCGCCTTTGTATAACTGAGCATTTGCAACGAAAAGCATTTGCAAGCAATAAAGCGCAGCAAATTAAAGCGACCATTCGCACATTTGCACATTCGCACATTTGCACATTGACCACGCATTTGCACATTGACCACGCATTAGCACATTAGCATATTGACCCCAATTAAATATGAAACGTATCCTTCTACTCCTTATATTGGCCACGGGCTGCCTCGCTGAGAGTCATGCCCAACCACCTCGTCGCCGTGCCGAACAGCAGCAAAAACAAGAGCAACAGCTCAATGCGCCACAAGGCTCGTCTTACCGCGAGTTTCCTACGGCACAGAACATGCCCTCCGATGCTGCATGGCGGCGCGACCTCTATCGCACCATCGACCTCACTAAAGAGGCCAATGCCGTACTCTACTATCCCACTACGCCACAAGACGGACGCGAAAATCTCTTCACTTACCTCTTCAAACTCCTCTTGCGTAAGCAAATCAAGGCTTATGACTATAAGCTCGATGGCAACGAGAACTTCTCGGCAAAGAATGAGGTGACGGCTAAGCAACTCATGGATCGTTATCACATCTTCTACGAGTCGAAGGGTGACAAAGTGCGCGTCAATGATGCCGACATACCCTCTGACGAAGTGAAGGCTTACTTTATTAAAGAGAGTACCTACTACGACCAACACACCGCGACCTTCCGTAGCCAAGTGACAGCTATCTGCCCCGTGCTCAAGCGTGGCGATGCTGACTTTGGTGGCGAACTGGCGCAGTACCCAATGTTTTGGGTAAAGATGTCTGACATCGCGCCTTACCTTGGCAAACTCATGCTCATGGGTTCGTCGCTCAACAACGCAGCTATGATGTCGGCCGACGACTTCTTCACCATGAAGTGCTACCAAGGCGACATCTATAAGTCGGTCAACCTGCAAGACCGCCTTCTCTCAAACTATTGCACCGACGACTCTGCCATGGTACGCGAACAGAAGCGCATTGAGAAGCAATTGGTCGACGTACAAGAGCACATCTATGGCCGCGACAGTCTCTATTATGCTAAGCTCCGTGCCGACTCTATCGCACAGGCAGAGGCCGACTCTATCGCACAGGCAGAGGCTGCCCACCGCCGCACCACTGCCCGCCGTACCTCAACGCCTTCGCGTCGCACCTCAAGCAGAACCACCAAGGTGAGTGCCGCCAAGACGAAAGTCACCAAGACGAAAGCTCCCAAACAGAAAGCCACCAGAGCCAGATCGGCAAGCGGTGGACTCAGCGTGCGTCGTCAGAGACACTAAGAAGTCGTCTAAGTATAATAGCACATCCAACCTCCTTCAACCATCATTTATTATGCGAACAAGTGAAGAAAAATACATAAGTCTGCTCACCGACTTTGGTTTTAAGCGAATCTTTGGCTCACAACCTAATAAAGACTTGCTCATTAGCTTCCTGAACTCGTTGTTTAAAGGAGAGCAAGTGATAAAAGACGTTCAATTTCGAAATAGTGAACACGTAGGCGACGTTTATGCTGAACGAAAAGCTATTTTCGACGTTTACTGCGAAAACGAAAAAGGCGAAAAGTTTATTGTCGAGATGCAAAATGCACGACAAAAGTACTTTAAAGATCGCTCACTCTATTATGCCACCTTTCCCATTCGCGAACAAGCTGAAAAAGGTGAGAATTGGGACTTCCAGCTTAAACACGTTTATATCGTAGCGCTTATCAACTACGAGATGAACGAAGAAGCCTTTGACCCCAATTCCATTAGCCACGATATAGCACTGACTGACATCGATACACATCGTATCTTTAGCCATACACTTTCCTTTAAATACGTCGAAATAGCAAAGTTCAATAAGACAGCAGACGAGTTAGAGACACTATACGATAAATGGATTTTTGTATTAAAGAATTTGGCTCGTCTTGACAATCAACCCCTCAGTCTACAAACGGCCGTTTTCAACCGCCTCTTCTCAGAAGCTGAAATAGCTCGCTTTAATAAAGAGGACATAAAAGAATACGAAGACAGCCTTAAAGCTTACCGAGACATTCAAAATTCGATTGACACTGCGAAGGAAGAAGGATTTGCGAAAGGTATGGCAAAAGGTATTGAACAAGGCATTGAACAAGGTATTGAACAAGGTATTGCGGAAGGTATTGCGAAAGGCGAACAGAAGATTGTACAGGCAATGATACAACAAGGCTGTGATGTTGACTTCATCTCAAAAGTTACAGGCATCTCTACTGATACAATAACGGCCTATATCGAACGTCAATAACTTCTCCTACAAAAACCGAAACAGATAAAACGAGGAAGGAAACAAACAGAATATAGTTTGTTTCCTTTCTCGTTCAATTATTCTATATACGTTCTCACATTAGCACATTAACACATTAGCTCATTAGCACATTCTCCCCCATGCATCTCGTAATAGACTCAAAAATACCCTTCATACGTGGCTATGCCGAACAACTTGGCACTTGCACCTACCTACCTGGAGCAGAAATTACAGCCTCCGATGTGCGCGAGGCTGATGCCCTTATCATTCGCACGCGCACACACTGCAATCGTGCTTTGCTCGAAGGCTCGCGTGTACAATTTATTGCCACGGCCACGATTGGTTACGACCATATCGACACCGACTATCTGAAGGAAGCAGGCATCGCGTGGACCAACTGCCCCGGTTGCAATGCACGTAGTGTAGCACAATATGTGGAGTCGGCCTTACTCTTACTCGCAGCCCACGGCTGTTGGGACGAACGACGCACACGCTCTCTGGCCTCAGCCCCTGTCTGCGCTACTGACCTTGATCGTAGCGTGTTTCAGCATCTAACGCTCGGCATTGTGGGCGTAGGCCACGTAGGAAAGGAAGTACTGCGCATGGCCGAGCATCTCGGCTTTCGTCAAATCTTGCTCTGCGACCCTCCTCGTGCGGAACGCGAGGGAGACGCTGCATTCACATCGCTCACTACACTGGCACGCGAAGCTGATGTCATTACCTTCCACACTCCGCTAACGCGCCACCCCTCCCCTTATGCTACCTACCACATAGCCGATGCCGCCTTCTTACAGTCACTGCGTCCCTCGACTGTACTCATTAATAGCAGTCGTGGCGAAGTGGTGGACAATCAAGCACTACTCCACGCACTCGAACAAGGCCATCTACGCACGGCCGTTGTTGATACGTGGGAGAACGAGCCGCAGCCTCTCCCCTCACTTCTGCAACGTGTATTCTTAGGCACACCCCACATTGCAGGCTATAGTGCCGACGGCAAGGCGAATGGCACGCGCATGGCACTCACGGCTGTAGCACATCACTTCGGACTTGATGCCACGCCTTTTGCTACCATTACCGCCCCCACGCTGCCCAACGGCTACGCTTACTACCCTGAAGGCTCAGGTCACCTCCTCGCTCCCGAACTGCGTCTTTACGACCCTACGCGTGATAGCGAGGCACTAAAAAAAGCCCCTGAACTTTTTGAAAAGCTCAGAGGCGATTATCCGCTGCGACGCGAAAAATAAAATTAGGGCCTCTCCCCCTAACCCCCTCCCCGACCGGGGAGGGGGAACGAGTAACTTTTTCTTCTTGAGTATCCTGTTGGTTCTTAGTTAGGAATACAGCAAGTAAAGGTTACTTATTCCCCCTCCCCGGTCGGGGAGGGGGTTAGGGGGAGAGGCCCCAGTTTATCAATTCTTTACCTCTTCTGGCAATATCGGCATAGCTCCCGCTTGGGTGCAAACGTAGGCACTTACACGGACGGCGCGAGCGTGAGCTTCGCGTATGCTCAGTCCCTCTATGAGTGAGGCTACGAGAGTACCCGTAAAGGAGTCGCCGGCACCAATCGTGTCGCTCACCTTTACGCGAGGTGTCTCCATAAAGGAGGTGCCACCTAATGGATTGTCCTCTGTAGCAGGTGTGAATATGTAACTACCATTCTCACCACAAGTGAGGATGACCATATCAAGATTGTACTCAGTCAATAGGGTGCGGCTCTTGGCTTCGAGGTCGGTACCTTGTAGGCCAAAGAGACGAGCTACGATGACAAGTTCTTCATCATTTATCTTCAACACGTTGGCACGCTCAAGAGAGGCTGTGATAATCTCTTTGGTATAGAAATTCTGACGCAGATTAATATCGAATATCTTGTATTGTCCCTTACCTGAAGGCACGGCATCAACAAACTTTAGTATGCTCTGGCGCGAACGTTCGCTGCGTTGTGCCAACGAACCCCAACAAACGGCTTGCGTCTCGCGTGCCAGCTGTTCCATTTCGGGCGTGAAGGGAATGTTGTCCCATGCCACGTCATCGGGGAAGTGGTAGTGAGCTACGCCCGCTTCATCAATCTGTGCCAACACGGTGCCCGTAGGTTGGGGCAAGGAGGGCATAATGGCAACCAATTTGCGTTTGGCAAATACTTCTCGCGTTTCGCGTCCTAAGTCGTCGTCGCCAATGGCTGATACGACGCGAACGGGAATTCCAAATTGTGATACATGAAAAGCGAAGTTGGCGGGAGCGCCACCGATTTGTTTACCTGAGGGAAGCACATCCCATAATACTTCACCCAGACCTATAACGTATTTCATTTCTTCTTTTATATTTTTTTTGAGAGGAGTAATTGAAGTCGTCTAAACTTTTCTGACGAAGATTATATTTAAACTTTTATCTCTTCTAAATTCAATCTTTACCTTTCTTTTTGACCGCTTTTTGACCTTTCATCGGTCGTGTAGCTCGCTACACTCCCTCTTCAATGCCCAAAATCGCTTCAAAAATAAAGGCAAATCTTGAACTTCATAAAAGTTTAGACGACTTCATTAGTTAACTAAGCAAGCGTAAACTATTTAATCTTAAAACAGTAAAATACCAAGTAAGCCACGGCTACGGCCATTACTACGACCGCTCCACTTTGGCTACCGAAGGCATCGCTCATGTAGCCCATAGCGAGGGGAATAATCGTGCCACCAAAGAGGCCCATAATCATCAGTCCCGACACTTCGTTCTTCTTATCAGGACAAGCCTTGAGAGCTTGTGCAAAGGTGATAGGAAAAATGTTAGAATTACCAAATCCTACCAAGGCAACGCAAGCATAAAGTGCCCATTGACTATGCAAGCAGAGGAACCCCGCCATAGCCAACACCATCATCATTACGCTAATAATAAAGAACGAACGTTCGCTTACCTTGCGCAACAGAAAAGCCCCAATGAAGCAACCCGCTGTGCGGAAGATGAAGTAAAGGCTTGTGGCAAATCCGGCCTCGGCCAACGTTAGGCCCAAGTGCTCTTGGAGGAGTTTGGGAGCCGTTGTGTTGGTACCTACATCAATGCCTACGTGACACATGATAGAGACAAAGCAGATCAATATGAAAGGCTTATTCAATAATCGGAAGCAAGCACCAAAGCCCGAAGCTCGGTCGGCAGGTTCCTCATCAATGGGGATAGCTGAGAGCGTGAACGTGGCAAAGATAGCAATAAGCATGTAAATAGGGAAGAGTATGTGCCAACCCAGTCCGAAAGCATTGTAACTCGCGCCCCAAGAGGCAATGATAGGAGCTAAGAACGAGGCTATGGCCTTAATAAACTGGCCAAAAGTAAGCACACTCGATAGGTTGCCACCGCGTACCACGTTGCTCAACAGGGGGTTGAGCGAGGTCTGCATTATGGCATTGCCAATGCCTAAGAGCGAGAAGGCAATGAGCATCAACGTATAACTCTCACCAAACAAGGGGAGCAACAGTGAGGCAAAGGTCACGACAAGGCTCACCACTACGGTGCGCTTGCGCCCTATCTTGTTCATCAATACGCCCGTAGGTACGCTGAATATCAAGAACCAAAAGAATACGAGTGAAGGGAAGAGGTTGGCCTCTGTGTCAGTGAGTGAGAGGTCGGCCTTCACATAGTTCGATGCAATGCCCACGAGGTCGACAAACCCCATAGAAAAGAAGCAGAGCATCAATATGCTGATAACGATATTTTTCGATTTCATTTTCCTAATAAATCGGTTTTTAGTTTGAAGGTTATGAGGTTACATCATGTTGATACTAACTTTGGGATATAACCTGATGATAATCTTGTATTTGCTTGTCAAGGCATCGAGCCTTGACAAGCAAATGTCGACGCGAGGACGCGTCGCCCCCAGGTGAGGACGCATCGCTCTCTGAAGAGGACGCGTTTACTTTATCTTCCACACCTTAGCATCTTTCACTTTACCTCCGAAGAAGTGGAGTGCATTATAAGGTTCAGTGGGGAATACGAGGTTGGTCATGGCTATGCGGCCACCATCGACGAAGAGTTCAACAGACGATTTATCAACAAACACTTGTACGTGGTGTGTCTCCGCCTTTACTGGCACGGGAGCCCATGTGCCCAGTGCAAAAGCATTCTTGTAGTTTACCGTAAGCGTCTTATAACGTTTCAGACTTTCAGCATTGTCAAGCTGATGAGGTTCTACCTTCTTACCAAAGTCGGTAATGCCACTCTCTGCACGATCCATTACGAAGCGTTGTGCCTTCACATCGTAGTAGAGGCTCACTTTTTCGCCCTTACTATTTACCAAATCAACGCCACACTTATCAGCATTAGCAGGGGTGAGATCAAAGTCCAATTCAAGTGCCCCTTCGTTGGCGAAGTCCACCTGCTTTTCGCCCTCAAACGAACCGAGGTTTTTCTCTTCGCCACGCAAAGTGGCCGTTTCCTTTACAGGGGCTGCGCTCAGTAGGAGTTCGCCCTTATCGGCCGTGTAGAGTTTCAACTCGCGCGGTAGCGCGTTTTGTGAACGGAATTGTTGCGTCGGGGTGAGGTTCGCATACTGCCAGTTGCTCATCCACGGCATAGCGATTACGCGCCCCGGTGTGTTAGAATAAGTGACCGTAGCGTAATGGTCCTTGCCCCAATCGAGCCATTTCACGTCGGTAGGCGCTGTGTCACACGTAAACTTTTGGCCGTCAAACTGTCCTACAAAGTACATCGTACCGCTACCGCCATACACAAAACCTGGGTTAATGTTGACGATCATCACCCACTTCTTGTTTTGTTCGTTGCCGTCAACGGCCATCTCGAAGAAGTCAGGACATTCAAACTGATTGGGTTGAGGTCCGTAGCCCTCGCCCCACTGGCTCATGTACTTCCAATCCTTTAAGTTCTTCGACTCATAGAAGCGCATATTCTTGTCAGCACTGACAATCATCACCCACTTTTGCTGTGGCGCATACCAGAATACCTTCGGGTCGCGGAAGTTTTCAAGTCCGTCGAAAGCCGTCACAACAGGATTTTTCTCATACTTCGTAAAGGTGCGTCCATTGTCAAGGCTATAAGCCATGCATTGCTGCTGACGTTGGTGGCCATTAGGCAATCCTTTGTGAGAGGTGTAGAAGGCAATGATAGCATTTTTGCCCATTCCTGCCGTGTTGTTAGCGTCTACCACACACGAACCTGAGAAGATATGTCCCATCGTGTCGCGTGCAATGGCAGGTTGTTCGTGCGTCCAATGTACGAGGTCTTTTGATACAGAGTGTCCCCAATGCATATTGCCCCACTTCGAACCGTAGGGGTTATACTGGAAGTAGAGGTGGTATTCGCCGTCTTTATATACAAGGCCATTGGCATCGTTCATCCAGCCATACGACGGGGTGTGGTGATAGAGTGGACGATAGGTTTCGCGATTCTTCGTGTCGAACGTGTCAGATAGCTCGATGTGCTTCCAAGCCACTGCTGTTCGCGCTAAGCCTTTAACTACGAGAGAGTCATCTGCAGCTCCAGCGTGGAGGGGGAAGGGCACCATATAGTCCACTTTGTTAACGGCTAAGCGCACGTCCATGGGAGTGCCATTGAGCATCACCTGAGCCTCTGGTTGTTCCTCCTCAATAGGCAAGAGCGCATACTTCGGAGCGTCTTTTATATTTACGATAGTGAGCGTATCGCTCGGTTGGTTCAACGTAAACGAACCTTTATTTGATGCGCATGAAGCCAATAGGGCTGCGCCAAAAAGTACTGATAAAGTTCTCATGGTTTTATTTTTTTTTGTTGATAAGTTTTTTAGTTGACAAGTTAACGAGTTGACAAGTTAACAGGTAAGTTTGTTTTTTTAGTTGATAAGTAAATGATAACTTACTCGTTAACCCGTCAACTTGTTAACCCCAAAAAACTCGTCCACTGAATCAGAAATTAATTTTTGCTGAAAATTCCACGGTAAATGGACGAATATACGAGCCTGCCATCCATGCACCGTTATACTGTGCGGCTTGATCCTTGTCTACCAACTCTGCACCAGCGATAGAGCCTTTCGCGCCCGTTTGGTTTAAGAAGTTGATAACGGTGCAGCCCAACTGCACGTGGCGGTTTACTTTCCAATCTACACCGCCAAATGTCTCCCAACGGCCACTGAAGTAGTAAGCATTCTTAATGTTGGCATACGTCTTAGAGAAGTAGCGGAACGAAGCCCAAATACGCAAGGCATCATTCTTGAGGAAGGTGTACGAAGGGTCAAGTTCTACTAACACCTTCGGTATCTCCGTAACGATATTGCCTGTAGCATTAATGCCGCTCACCATGCCGTCAGAGAAGGTTACACTCGTCTCGTACTTCTTATAAGTCGGTTTTTGATAAGTGAACAAGAAGTGGAACTCAAAGCCGCGGAATGGTTTCACTACGGCATCAGTGGTCCAACCCAACGTCTTAATATCGTAAGTCAAAGCCGAGGCCTTGATGTCAGACGCATTGTTCGGGTTGATGAGGTTGAGCGTAGAGTTGTTGTTCGACTTCGCAATGTATGAGAAGAGTGAGGTAAGACTCAACCAATCATTGTTGTAGTAGATACCCGCACGGCCTAAGGGAATTGCGATCTTGCCTACATTCGGCATTTCGGCGGGCGCAAACGAGTTCATGGCTGGGCGTTGCGTGTTATAAGTAAAGTCGCCCGTAAAGCCAAACTGCTTCGTCACTTTATAAGTCAAGGCAGCAGTGTAAACCGTGTTGAGCCAATTGTAAGCATAATCAACTGGGGCAATCACTGTGCCGTCAGCGGCCGTAGCGCCTAAGTGATAGTTGGCAAAACGCCCTACATACTTACCCTCCGCATTGCGCACGGCAGCATTCTCGCCCTTTGAGCGTTGCCACTCTAAGCGTACACCGTAATAGAGGTTGAACTTTGGCGTGATGTCCCAATCGTGTGTGGCAAAGATAGCCAATTTGTTCTCATCACCTTTATAATACTCCGACGCATTCTGGTTAAAGTTATAATAGGCCGAAGTGCCATAATAATTCTTCTCAGCCAAGGCTGTAGGGTGATAAAGCATGGCGGGCATCGCCTCTACTGTGTGGTCGTACATCGTCGTACATGAAGCGTAGTCGTTGTGGTAATGCCATTGGTTCAAACCCACGCGCCACGTCATGTTGTCATATTTACGTTTAAGCTCAGAGGTGAGGAACGTTTCATCTATCTTGCCACGGTTGAAGCACGACATGCGGCTCTGCAAATGGCCTGCGTAGGGGGTAAGTGTTCCGTCTGCGCCTTTCGTATAATAACCATCGGCCATGGTCACTTCGCTCAGCGACATAGGAGTTTGGTAGAGATACGAGCCTTGTGCGTGGTCGTACTTAAAGCGCACGCCCCACTCCAATCCATTGTCCCAACGATAGTTGTTCTGTAGTGTAAACTGATTGCCTCGGCTGGCTGTGGCATCGTAGAGTGAGGTAGTCTTTACCTCACCCGTGCGCATGTCCATATAAGGAATGGTCGAAACGTTGGGCAGGTAAGAACTGGTGCCAAGGCTGAAACCGGGTATTTCCTTTACTGACCCATCACCATTATAGATAAAGGGCGCTCCCGTCGTGGCGTTCGATAGCCAGTGAGAGTTGGAGTAATGATAAATGGCTGACAAGCGGCCGCGACCTTCGTTATAGAGCTTTGTCAACGCAAATTTATAGATCTCCGTGCGGTCTTGGTACTGTGCAAAGCGCAACTTAAACGAACCTGGGTCGAAGTTCTGATAAACGCTGCCTGAATAGAACCACCCCTTACCAATGGCACCATTGAGATTGAGGTCGAACTGTTGTTTGCCAAAGTGGTTGGTGTTATAATTCAGCGTGCCGTTGAAGAATTTTGTCTTGTCCGTGCCTAATTGGTCGAACGAATTGACAGCGTAACCTATGTTGCCCGTCGTAATGGCCGTCTCTGATATCTTTAAGAGTCCTGTGTGAGCCAACGACCCATCACCTCTCCAGTGGGTATTTACGTTGTGAGGGTTGGAGTTAAATACAACGGGGATTCCGTTTTCAAGCACATTGACATCGCCGCCTGGCAACCCGATTGAAATCTCGCGAGGCCCATTTGCTGACGCTGCGTTGAGCATCACGTTGCGATTGCCCTCTTCTTTGGCAGCATTCTCTGTGGCTGTACTGTCAGCAGCTGTAACTTTTCCTTGTGCCATTGCTCCCGCGCTTATAGCAGCCATAAAGGTCAGCAAGGCTGCGCGTTGCAATTGTCTCTTTTGGTAAGTCATGGTAACTGTTGTTTTTTGTAGATCGGTGTAAAAAGATGAGTTTCGTTAACTACCACATGGCGTGTACATTTATAGCCCGTCGTGAGGACTCGTTTGTGCCTCTTTGCCGCGTATGATAACAAATGTGACGTGCATCAAATGTTACACCTCATGTGGTGTTTGTGCTGCAAAACTACTGATAGCCAACACTTTTGTCAAGCACAAATGTTGCATTCACTTGTAATTTTGATACATTGCAACATTAATGTTACAAAATACAACGTTATTACATCTCTCAATATATTACCAACTGTTTTGCATGGCGTATATAGCAAAACAAGATAATAATCTTATCCTATACAAAGCAAATCTGAAGGATAAACAAACTGCGATCTCTCCCCTTCCCCCCTCCCTGGTCGGGAAGGAGACTAAAGGGGAGAGGACGCAATTAAGCATTTTTAAATTCCAAAATTGGCATTGGTTTATCCTACCGCCTTATATTTGCAGCCATAACCTTTCCACATCTTATTAACAATCTAAAACAGACAACGATTATGAAGAACTATCGCATAGAGGCCATTATCATGGCTATTGGCATGCTCATCTTAGGTTTTTTCATCTACTTAGGACTTTCGGCCTTCGCCAGCAAAGACCGTGTAGTGAGTGTGCGCGGACTGGCAGAGCGTGAAGTAAAGGCCGACCACGTCATTTGGCCTATCACCTACAAGACTACTGGCAACGACCTACAAGCTATCTATGCTAACCTTAACGCAGTGACGCCACGCATTGAGGCTTTCCTGACTCAAAATGGAGTGAAGCGCACCGATATTAGTGTAGGCGCGCCCCAGATTGTCGACCTTAAGGCTGAACGCTATTCTTCGTCAGACAATGCTACGCGCGACCGTTATAATGTAACGATCGTACTGACCGTATCAAGCAATCAAGTTGACCAAGTACGCTCCTTAATGCCGCGTATGGGAGAACTGCTGAAACAAGGCATTGCCATTTCGGCTGGCGATTATGATACGCAGGTGAAGTATGAATTTACGAGTCTCAACAAGATTAAGCCACAGATGATCGAAGAAGCTACTAAGAATGCACGCGAGGCAGCGGTTAAGTTTGCCAACGACTCTGAAAGTAAAATGGGCAAGATCAAGAGTGCTTCGCAGGGATTGTTCTCTATCGACGACCGCGACCAATACACTCCTTATATTAAAAACGTACGCGTAGTAACCTCTATTGACTATTTCTTGGAGAACTAAGTCTGACATGAATGAACATTAACGAAAAAAGATTCATGAAAAAAAGATTCATGGATAATTCATGATCATTCGTATTCAAAACAAAGCGCGCTCTAACACCTTACAAGTTAGAGCGCGCTTCTTATTATTTTAGTATCTTATCCTACTTGGCTACCGTTCGCTACTTCACGATCAACGGTAACGACTGAGAGCGAGTCGTCGAAGTTGACAGCAGAGAGTATCATACCCTGACTCTCGATGCCATTAATCGTACGCGGAGCGAGATTGGCGATGTAGCACACCTGCTTACCGATGAGTTGTTCAGGATCGTAGTACTGAGCGATGCCCGATACGATAGTACGATTTTCAGCACCGTCGGCAATGAGGAACTTCAAGAGCTTCTTACTCTTCTTCACCTTCTCACACTCAATGACCTTGCCTACACGAATGTCGAGACCCTCAAACTGCTCGAAAGGAATGGTTTCCTTCACAGGAGCGGCCTTAAAGTTAGCAGCCTCGTTAGCCTTCTTCGTATCAAGGAGCTTTTGTACTTGTGCCTCTACCACACTGTCTTCTATCTTCTCAAAGAGCAATGCTGGCGCACCCAATACGTGGCCTTCGGGTAAGAGGTCGGTAGCACCTAAGCGGTCCCACTCTACTTCGTCCATGTTGAGCATCATGCGCAACTTCTGACTTGAGAAGGGCAAGAACGGCTCGAAAGCAATGGCCAAGTTGGCTACCAACTGCAAAGAGAGGTTTAAGACCGTCTTCACACGTTCGGGGTCAGTCTTGATTACCTTCCAAGGCTCTGAGTCTGCCAAGTACTTATTACCGATACGTGCCAAGTTCATGGCCTCCTTCTGTGCATCGCGGAAGCGGAAGTTCTCGATCAAGCGTTCTACCTCTGCCTTTACGTCCTTAAACTCAGCTATCGTCTGGCGATCATAGTCTGTCAACTCACCTGCGGCAGGTACCACGCCGTCGTAATACTTCTTTGTAAGCTGGAGAGCACGATTGACAAAGTTGCCATATACGGCCACCAACTCATTGTTATTACGAGCTTGGAAGTCTTTCCACGTAAAGTTATTGTCCTTCGTTTCGGGTGCATTGGCTGTAAGCACGTAGCGCAATACGTCTTGCTTACCAGGAAGGTCGCGCAAGTATTCGTCCAACCATACAGCCCAGTTACGTGAAGTACTAATTTTATCGTCCTCTAAGTTGAGGAACTCATTCGCTGGCACGTTGTCAGGCAGAATATATGAACCTTCAGCCTTCAACATAGCGGGGAATACGATGCAGTGGAACACGATATTATCTTTACCGATGAAGTGGATCAAACGTGTGTCGTCGCTCTTCCACCACTTCTCCCAATCATTGGGGAGCAATTCCTTCGTATTGCTAATGTAGCCAATCGGTGCGTCGAACCATACGTAGAGCACCTTACCGTCAGCACCCTCTACAGGAACGGGAATACCCCACTCCAAGTCGCGGCTCACGGCACGGGGCTTGAGTCCCATGTCAAACCAACTCTTACATTGTCCCATAACGTTGGTGCGCCATTCAGTGTGCTCCTTCGTTATCCACGGTTCGAGCCACTGCTGATGCTTATCGAGGGGCAGATACCAGTGTTTCGTCTTACGCAACACGGGTTTTGAACCGCTCACGGTCGAACGGGGGTTGATCAATTCGGTAGGAGAAAGGGCTGTACCACATTTCTCACACTGGTCGCCATAGGCACCTTCTGCGTGGCAGTGCGGACATTCGCCCGTGATGTAGCGGTCGGCCAAGAAGGTGTGTGCCTCTTCGTCGTAATATTGTTCGCTCTCTTGTTCAACAAACTCTCCCTTATCGTAAAGTGTGCGGAAGAAGTCTGAAGCGGTCTTCTTATGTACCTCTGAAGTGGTGCGGCCAAAGAAGTCGAACGAAATGCCAAAGCCTTCGAACGATTCGCGAATAATCTTGTTGTAACGATCCACCACTTCTTGGGGGGTGCAACCTTCCTTACGTGCACGAATGGTGACGGGTACACCATGTTCGTCCGAACCGCAGATGAAAAGCACTTCGCGCTTCTTGAGTCGGAGGTAACGCACGTATATATCTGCTGGCACGTAGACGCCAGCTAAGTGACCGATGTGTACTCCGCCATTGGCATAAGGCAATGCGGCAGTGACAAGCGTACGGTTAAATTTTTTCTCTGTCATGGGTGATGATGTTTATTTGTATGCAAAATTAACCATTTTCGGCCCTAACGCCAAAAAACACCCTACATTAATGAAAAAGAAAAACACGAATTGGCATGAACGAAATAATGAATGGACATTAAGGCGCGCTTTGCGCTTAGTTTTTGAACATTAATGTTTAAAAAACCAAGCGCGAAGCGCGCCCCTTAACGTTAACGTTACCCCTCGCGTTTCTTAAAGCTAACGAGTGACGTTTCCAGAGCCTTTTTCATCTCGTTCGAAGCCAAGTAGCGGCAGCGCACGTTTTTAATGTGCTTAGCCGTTACGCTATCCTTTTCTGCTTCACCGCCAACGGCGCGCAGACCGAGATAAAACGTACCCAAGTCGCCCAACTTCACGCGTCTACCATGACGCAAGTAGTTCACCAATGCATTCGACAGCGCTTGTGCGCCACCTGACACGTCAGGCGAGGTCAAGTGCGTACGTTCCACAATACGACTTACGATGTCCTTAAACTTCATCACGCGCACGTTAGCTATGGCGGGATAATACTTCACTTTCTGATCAGTTACGTTCTTAATAGAACGAATCTTGTAATGTAACATGGTAATTTAAATTTTTAATAGGTTAGATATAAATGTAAGAATGTGAGAATGAAATGATTGAATAATTTGCGCAACCAAAGGCGATCATTCCACTCATTCATTTGAAGTCGTCTAAACTTTTATGAAGTTCAAGATTTCCTTTATTTTTGAAGCGATTTTTGGCATTGAAGAGGGAGTGTAGCGAGCTACACGACCGATGAAAGGTCAAAAAGCGGTCAAAAAGAAAGGTAAAGATTGAATTTAGAAGAGATAAAAGTTTAAATATAATCTTCGTCAGAAAAGTTTAGACGACTTCTTGTATTCCTGTTCCACATCAAAGCACGGACAAGCCTTATTAGCAAATTCTTTGTGTCCATGCACAGTAGCTACAGGATAGTTAAGTTGTAATAATTGTACTAAAGCCTCCAGTGCCAACTTTTGTGAGCCCGTGCGCGTATCCTTCGGTGTTTTACCATCACGAGCCAAGCCCCCGATGTAGCACACGCCGATACTATGCGCGTTGTGTCCCAAGCAGTGAGCACCCACCTGTGCGAGGGGCCGCCCCACATGCACCGAACCGTCTAAGTATACCAAGTAATGATACCCCACATCGACAAATCCGCGTGCCTTGTGCCACCGTCGTACGTCCTCCACCGTAAAGTTGCGTCCTTCAGCCGTAGCCGAACAATGGATAATAATCTCATCTATCTTTCGCATCTCTTTTTTTAAGTTTTCTCATCAAGCAGCCTTGCGGCCTACTAATTGTCTGTCTATATACACCGTCACGCCAAACACGCTACCAGCGTAAATCAGTGCTTGCGACACATACCACAACACAGAGTCGCTTATCTCGCCCACAGGGTCGACTACAAAGCCTGCCACCGAAAGCGCGATGCCCGACATCAACATCATCAATGCGCCCACTACACCCTTATCGCTCTTCTCTTTCATGAAAGGTTAGTTTAGTAAGTTTAGGGTGGTTCTAATAATTCTGAAATAGGGATTTATGCACTATCGGAAGTGTATTTTTGAAAGTTTGTGAGGGAGCATAGCGGGCTATGTGACCGAACAAACTTTCAAAAAGACACTTTCGAGAGCGTACAAATCACATTTCAGAATAGCAGAACTCTAAAAACAGAATTTTTAGAACCACCCTTTAATGTACAAATGTGAGAATGATTGAATAAATCGCGCAACAGATGGCGACCATTCGCACATTTGCACACTTGCACATTTTAAAAGGCAGAGCCTCAACGGAGTTTCTTAAACTCCAAGTTGTTCATCTTTATCGCCTCCTTCAAGCGAACCGATGGAGTAAACACGCAGTGCACTTGTTTGATCAAGTCGGCTGACACGTCGTCTTTATTCTCCACGCTCGTTGCCTTTAGCGTTGGACGGAACGAACCCAAGTTGTCAACGTGTACGCTATAGCCTTCCGAAAGCATCTCGAGCACCACCTCTTGGAACGACTTCACAATCGCCGTAACATCAGCCAACGTGAGTGAACAAATCTCCTGAACACCGTTCAACAACTCTTCAAAGGTTACCACTGAGGGTTCAACCAACATCGGATAAAATAACTTCTCGCCCGTCTTAAAATTTTTGCGGACAGTTGCCTTAAATAAAATCATGGTAGTAAATCGTTTTTTATGGTTAGTAATTTTCTTTAAGTTGACAAGTTAGCCAGCAAACTTGTCTTTTTTGGAGTTGATAAGTACACCTATATAATATATAAGGTAACTTACTCGTCTTACTCTGATTAGAAGCGCTTCATCTCGTTTGACAGTGCAAAGGTAGGACACAAAAAAAGCCTTTGCAAAAAGAGTGTACATTTTGTACACTTTTTCTGCAAAGGCAGCATTCTTTTTAAGGGTGGTTCTAATAATTCTGAAATAGGGATTTGTGCGCTATCGGAAGTGTATTTTTGAAAGTTTGTGAGGGAGCATAGCGGGCTATGTGACCGAACAAACTTTCAAAAAGACACTTTCGAGAGCGTACAAATCACATTTCAGAATAGCAGAACTCTAAAAACAGAATTTTTAGAACCACCCTTAAATGTAAGAATGTGAGAATGAGCAAATAAGCAAATGATTTAATGCTCTAAAAATCAGCTACAAACGACGACTATTCGCACATCTTCACGTTCATGCATCACTCTTCCCCACTAAACAGCGGGTCCCAAGCGGGCAATTTGATAGGCGTCTGCTTCAGAAGTTCCAATGTCTGTGCAGGCACATACTTCTTGTCTACCACGAGGCGGAACATATACGCGTCAAACCATTCGTCTGTCATAATCAAGTGACCACGATAGCCCGACTGAGCACCCCAAGAGTTCTCCACCATCCACTTCTTTGTCTTACCGTCTGCCGTGAGGTCTACCGCCATCAGCGTCATGGCATGACTCGAAGCCGAAGCATACGTCTGAATGCGTTCCGCCTTCGTCATCGGGAACGTTGTGCCCAATAACGACTCATAGTCATAATTCTTCAGCGACAATACGCCCGTCTTTGAGTCCAAATACTTACCCACATCACAAGAGAAGTACATCATCACAGAGTCCTTAATCGAAGCCACCGCCATTGCCTTTATCTCCTCCATGGGGAGGTTCAGGTATGTCCACTGCTCACCGTCGTAAGAATGGCGGTCCATATCGATCGTATACGTTTTATGGTACGCGCGCGAGGGATCGTTCATCACCATTACGTATGAGTGCTTCAAGTCCTTACCCACCAATGCTTGGTAAAACTCCTTTGGCGTATACTCCTTCTCCTCGCCCAAGGCCTTACCTTGTGCATCGCGCGGTGTCCACGTAAACTTCTCCACGGGTTCACCCAAGCATACTGCCAAGATATGATAGATCGTACCCAACTGCTCCGTCTTCACGCGTTCCAACTCGGCCGTCTTCTTACCCTGCGCTGCCAACTTACGCAGCGTCAGACCATACTCGCGCAACTTCAAGCTCAACAGTGAAGCCATACGCTGCGTATTATTCGCATTATACGATTCTGGCATCGCCTCAGAAGGCACCAAGCCGTACTTGCTCACTACGTCTATCACACCACAGAACGTACCACCGTCTGACAGTGGATTCTTAAACAGCCAATCGACCAACTGGTCTGACATCGGCTTCTTGGCATTGTCTATCACGGCTTGCAAGAAGAGGTTCGACTTCTCCAACTGGTCGTAAAAGAAGCAATAACTCTGCGAGAACTGAAACTCGCCCAATCCTCTCTCCTTTATCGCCTTTGCACGCATCACGTTCAGTCCCGTGAAGAGCCAGCAACGACCCGAACTCTTCTGGTCGGTAATGCCCTTTGAAGGCACTTCGTTACTAAAGTGCGTGTCCGTAGCATCACCATTCGTGGCGTTCGTGGCCAACTGATTAATACTTGTGCCGGCTAAGGCATTACGCAGTGCACGGTCAGAAGCAGTCATCGGGTGTGACTTACGCATCGTGCTGAGCATCTCAGGCGTTATACCGCCCTTACCTACTTGCGCCAACGATGATAACGCAAAGGTCATCATCGTAGCTGCTAACATAAAACTCTTTATTCTCATATATACTTTAATTTAACGTGAAGGCGCGCTTCGCGCTTGTTTTAACGGCAGGGCGCGCTTCGCGCTTGTTTTTTTAAACATTAATGTATCATTAATCGACCATTAATCTTTTCATTAATCTTTTCTTTTCGTTAATCTTTTATGTTTATCTTATTCATAGATTAGGTCATCACAATTCGTGTCATATAGAGGCATCATGTTTTTGTCTATTAAGAAGCACTCATTGCTTTCTTGGTCATAGGCCCAACGTTCACCGACCAAGTCATTTTCACCGAAATTAATTAGTAGGCCAATAGGTTTATTAGCCAAACGCAAATAATTACACAATTGGGCACGATGTTCAGGTAAAAGTCTGGTTGCGACCTTCACTTCGATAATTATATCTTCTACCAATATATCTATCCTATACTTCTTTTCCAACTCATGTTCTTTATAGAATACGCTAAGTTGTGCCTCTCTTCTATTACTAATTCCGCGTTGTTCTAACTCCCAACTCAATGCCTCTTGATAGATAGGCTCAAGCAATCCTTTGTGCAACTCTGCATGCACAACCATTGCCGCCCCTATGATTTGATACACAACGTCCTTGTAATCACGCAATTTCATAGTTATCACATTTTAAGTATAACAATACCACCAACCCAATTGAATAAGATTAATGAACAGATTAATGAATAAGATTAATGAACAGATTAATGAGCAGATTAATGAATAAGATTAATGAACAGATTAATGAGCAGATTAATGAACAGATTAATGAACAGATTAACGAACAGATTAATGAACAAGATTAATGGTCGATTAATGAAACATTAATGTTAAAAAAATCAAGCGCGAAGCGCGCCCCATTAATGTCTCATTAATGCCCCATTAATGTTTCATTAATCGACCATTAATCTTTCATTAATCGTTTTTTTACGTGTCTCGTATATCCCCACCAATTAACGTTAAAGAAGAGGATGGCTGTTACCAAGCCCCCAATGACGTCAATCAAGTAGTGCGCCTGAATGTACACCGTTGCGCAGCACAAGAAGAAGTAGAACGGCAGCATCGCATAGAATAACGAGCGTTTAATCCGCCACAACAGAAACATCAACACCGTGCTCATACCCACATGACTTGATGGGAAAGCCGCCGTAGGTCGTTCCCCCGACTGCTGCGTACCTTCCACCAACTCGCGGAAGAAGCCATCAGGACCTGGCGAAACCGCCAACTCCGTGTGATAACGGAAGTAGTCGCCTAAGTGGGGGAAGTGCCCACTTCGTATCACCTCCTCTCCCACCGCATGAAAGTAATACTGCGGCCCGGCTACGGGCAGGAAGAGGTATATCAAGTAATACATAAAGAAGCTCGCCAACACCACATACGCCGTGCGTGCAAACAATCGCCTATCCACAAAGATAGGAGACAACACCGTCACCGCTATCATCGGGTAATAAGCAAAGTAGCCCATGTGAAACAGTTCGCTCCACACTTTCTCTGGCAGCCACCTTGAAAATTCCAAACTCGGCTGGCAACCGAACAACGCCAAGTCGGCACGAGCAAACACATGGTCTAAATTCGGAAACAGTTGACAAAACTCATACGTATCGGGATACCAATACCCCAACAACGACAAGGGAAACACATAGCGCAGCAACATCAAATACTTATTCGGTCGTAACCAATAGAATAGCCACAGCAGCGCCATGCCGCCCAACACCAACGCGCGCCCCTCCAACAACTGCATAGGTTGCCCCATGCGCTGCCAAAAGAGCAATATCAGTACACACGTAAACAACGTATAAGCCAACGTTGCCCACTCTACCGATATCAATGCCTTACGGCCGCGTTCCTCAACACCTATCTTATCTAACATTTATCTAACTTATAAACTATTAAACATGAAGTCGCGCTTCACGCTCCGGGGAAGGGAACATTAATTATCATTAATAAGCCATTAATTATTTCATTAATTACCCAAAAAGAAAAATTAATGACAACTACATGAAATAATTAATGATGAAATTAATGAAATAATTAATGGCTAATTAATGATAATTAATGTTCATCCCAAGCGCGAAGCGCGCCCCAAGAACTTTAACGTTAAAAGTTAATGGAGTAATTAATGTTCACCCCAAGCGCGAAGCGCGCCCCAAAACTTTTATCGTTAATTATCCGTTAATTTACGTTCTACGAACGTTTAAACGTAGCCTCCACACCCCGTGTTAACGGCCATTTAGGTTGATACCCTAAGTCTTCGCGTGCCGGCCCAATGTCACACCGCCACGAGCGTTGCTTCATAATCCTATACTTATCCATATTCAGCGTTGAGAGACTTCCCGTCAGTCGTGCCAAGCGTTCACTCACCCAACACACTGCGCGGAGCACCCACAGCGGCGCCACAATGTGACACACGTGCTTCACGCCCAACTGCATCTGAATCAAGTCACTAAACGTACGCGAGGTGTACACCCCACCGTCTGTCAAGAAATACTTCGCTCCGCGTCGTCCCCGTCTCAGCGCCAAGAAGGCCGCCTCCACCAAGTCCGCCACGTATATAAACGTCAACACCTGCGGTCGGTAACCCACTGCAAAGTCAACGTGCCGACGTATCGCGTCCGCCATCATCGCATAATCCTTCTCCCTCGGACCATACACCCCCGTAGGGCGCAACACCACATAGTTCAAGTCACGAATATCGGCCAACATACTCTCCGCCTGCAACTTCGAAGCCCCATAGGCCGTATTCGGCCGTGCCAACTCCGAAGCCATGATGTCCTTACCATCTCTCTCGTGTAAGGGACCCATCACGCTCAGCGAACTAATAAACACGAAACGCCCCGTCGGAAGCAGTGCCTGCGTACCCAATAGCGTCAATGCCAAACGTCCCGTACCCTCTGCGTTAATCGTAAAGAAGTCCTCCGCACGTCGACACTTTGTCGCTCCCGCAGCATGAATTACGTAGTCAAACGGACGGCCCCCCACCTCCTTCAAGTGGTCCTCCAACTGATGTTGCAAGTGCAACTCATCGCTCAAGTCCAATTCTATAAAGTGAATACGGTCGTCCGTCAAGTAACGACGACTACTCGTAGGGCGCACAGCAGCCCACACCTCCATGCCCTCCGCCAAGGCACGCTCTACCATAAAGCTGCCTATAAAGCCTGAAGCACCCGTAATGAGGATTGATTTATTTTCAAGACAATGTAATTCCATATATTAATATCGTTCGTCACATCACGTTGATAATCAACAAAAACGAACTTTATGCGACCTCATAACCTTCAAACGTAAAACAATATAAAGAGGCCCTATAACTGCTGCATATCGTTCAGCTTCTTATAATATCCTCCCAATTGGAGCAACGCCTCATGCGTGCCGCGCTCTACGATGCGGCCCTCATGCAGTACACAGATCTCGTCCGCATTCTTAATCGTCGAGAGGCGGTGGGCAATGGCTATGGTTGTACGCGTCTTCATCAGTCGCTCCAGCGCCTCCTGCACCAAGCGTTCGCTCTCCGTATCAAGTGCCGAAGTAGCCTCGTCGAGTATCAAGATGTCAGGGTTCTTCAACACCGCACGCGCTATCGACACGCGTTGGCGCTGACCGCCTGAGAGACGACAACCTCTGTCGCCCACCTTCGTATCGTAGCCCGCCTCACTCTCCATGATGAAATCGTGTGCATTGGCCACCTTGGCCGCTGCCACCACCTCCTCCATCGTCGCGTGCTCTACGCCAAAGGTGATGTTATTATAGAAGGAGTCGTTGAAGAGTATGGCCTCCTGATTGACATTGCCTATCATCGCACGAAGGTCGGATAGAGCCAACGCCTTCACGTTCACACCGTCTATCAGTATCTCGCCTTCCGTCACGTCATGATAGCGCGGTAGGAGGTCTACCAACGTCGACTTTCCCGAACCGCTCTGGCCTACCAACGCTATCGTCTGGCCACGCTTCACGGTCAAGTCTACACCGTGCAGTACGGGAGTCGTACCATTATATGAGAAGCTGACACCCTTAAACTCAATCTTATCCTTCAGTCCCGTTACGTGAACGGGCTCCTTAGGTTCTGCTATTGGATTTTCGGCAAGCAGTATCTTATTCACACGTTCTACCGAAGCCATACCCTTGGGCACGGCATACGAAGCCTTCGACAAGTCCTTCAATGGCTGAATAATGCTATAGAGTATCACCATATAGAAGATAAACGTCGGCGCATCAATCGGTGAATGGTCGGAGAAGATGAGCGTACCGCCGTACCACAGTACAAGGACAATCAGCGTTGTACCCAAAAACTCACTCACGGGGTGGGCCGAAGCCTGACGCACCGACACGCGGTTTGTGGCCCGACGGAAGTCATTCGTTGCCTCGTCGAAGCGCGCCTTCATCTTCTGCTCGGCCGTAAAGGCTTTGATAATGCGCATTCCGCCCAACGTCTCTTCCAACTGTGCCATCGTGTCGCTCCACTTATTCTGCGCATCGAGGCTCTTTTGCTTCAGTTTACGCCCAATGCGCCCCATAGCCCAACCCATTACGGGCAACACAACGATCGTAAAGAGCGTCAACTGCCACGAAGTGTAGATCAACACACCGAAGTAGCACACCAAAAGGATAGGATTCTTAATCAACATATCGAGCGAACCCGTGATAGAATTTTCGATCTCATTCACGTCGCCGCTCATACGAGCAATAATGTCGCCCTTGCGCTCGTCACTAAAGAAAGAAAGGGGCAACGAGATAATTTTATGATACACCTGGGTACGAATGTCGCGCACAATACCCGTGCGCATGGGCACCATGATTGCCACCGATGCAAAGTAGCACCCAGTCTTTAGCAGCGTAGTTGCCACCAAGAAGAGTCCAATGAGCAACAATGCCGTGCCAGCGCCAAACTGTGCCATAAGTTCTGAGGTATACCAATACATATTGTTCACCACAATGTCTTTGGTCGACGCGCCTGCCGTGTCCCAGGCCATAAACGTGTAGTGCATCTTATCAATGCCAAAGAGCATCTGTAGCATCGGTATAATCGACATAAACGAGAATACGTTTAACACTGCCGAAAGCAGGTTAAACACCAGCGACCCCACCAAATAACCTTTATAAGGAGTCACAAAACGTCGCATTACGCGAAAAAATTCTTTCATACGAAGAGTTTGTTATAGAAGCGTGCACAGCTTTTTTTTCTTAAAAGTCAAAAAGCCATATTAGGTATAATGCGACAAAAGTACGAATTTATATTTAATTATTAGTTAACAATGTGATAAACTACAATTTATCGGTGCCTCGAACGCAAGCAAACGCAAGCAAGCCTGGGGGCGACGCGTCCCCGCGTCGGCATT
>OOAA01000479.1_pt1 | contig 28186 bp, 14 predicted proteins | sample 1671671 | NCBI WGS metagenome assembly OOAA01 (sample SAMN06348180, study PRJEB24527) | human gut metagenome | biome: human gut; feature: ankylosing spondylitis patient; material: feces | host: Homo sapiens | place: China | collected 2015-10 | reverse complement strand
ATCAAAGACCGGAGCCCGCGAAGATCGTCTTCGTCATCACCGACGGCTGGTTCCCAAAGGGGCCGGTCGACAACCTCGTCAAGGCACTGGAAGACCGCGGCATCGCCGTCGCAATGGTCGGCATCGGCAGGCACAGCACCCCAAAGGGGAGCATCATCGCCAAGGCCGAAAAGATCGCCGACCTTCCGCGGGCCGTTGCAAAGGTCCTTTCGGGCCTTGCGGGCAAGCTCCGCGGGATCGCCGCATAGGCGAAACCCAAGGGGCATCTGAAGGCACGCGTCTTCGACTTTTCGACACGACCGGGACAGACGGAGGACTTCTCCTCCGTCGTCCGGCCGCCGTCGATTCTTCAATCATCTCTCTTCGCTTCAGGCTCCCGGCCTGAGGCCGCAGTGCGGCGTCCTCTTCGCGCCCGTTCCGTCTCCCGCCCATCATTCTCCGCATCATCCTCACACGAAGAGGCCGGCGCACTGCGAACCTGTTTCACCCATTTCACCCCGCATCCAGCCTTGCGTCCTTCCTCTCTCCAATCTCCCATGCAGCCCACAGAAACACGATTCCTCACGCGCGCCTCCGCAGGCCCCGAGCAGTGGCAGAGCGCCGTCTCGGGCTACGCGTCCGACCCGATGCGCAGGCCCGTGCCTCTCTCCGATACGGATCCCGATGACTGTCTTGTCGCGCATCCCGCCGACGGGCGTCTGCGCACGATCCTCGCGCCTGAGGATCCCGTCCGCATGCTCCTTCGTCACAGGGCCGCCGTCGAGCAGCTGAGGATGGCCGTGGGATCGCGCAAACTTTTCGAAGCGCACCTCATGCCCGCCATGGCGGGCTGGGCCGCGATGGTCCAGGGACTTCCTCGAGACGAAAGGGGTCTCTGGTCGGGGCCGGACGGCCTCTTCGAAGCAGGCCTCATGTTTGCAAGAGGCGCGATCAATGCGGTCGACGCACGCGTGATCGGTCCCGAACTCGCGCCGGGCATTCGTGACGACTGGACGCTTCGCCTTCGAATCGCCTCCGCACTCGCCGGTCTCATGAGCGACAGCCGCAAGCTCGCCGCACTGAAGCTCGAGGCGGGAAGCGAGGATCCTGCCACGGGCACCTTCACCGTCACGAGCCGCTTCAATCCTTCTGAAGAAACGGCACTGTCGTTTTGCGTGCACGAGATCGGGCGCGTAATGAGGCTCGAGCGCCACACGGCGCGTGAATCTGCGGGAAGACTCCCGACGCTCAACGCCGACGTCCTTCGTCTCGTCGTCCCTCGTGAAACCCTGATGTGGCTCGGCGTCATCGAGCGCCCCGACGGCGAGACCGTTCTCACGGCCCTCAAGGCCGCCGTTACCTATGCGGCCGGCCAGACGGAGGCAGAACGCCTGATCGCTGAAGCCGCAGCCCGCGGTCGCGAATGGGCGATCAACCGTCGCGCGGCCGAGGCCGCAAGACGAGAGGGCAAAAGTCCGCTTCTTCGCGGCTTTGCATCCGTCTATCGTGCCGAATTCAGCCAGAGGCTCTACGACGGACACTGGCGTCTCAACCGCGGAGACTCGCCCGTCGTGTGGGCCGACGACGGCCTCGCACTTCGCTGGCCCGAGGGCTTCACCGCCATTGCCGCCACCGCCGACGACAAGTGGCTCTTTCGAGATGTCCCCGACGAACCCGACGTTGCGACCGAAATCCTCGTCGCCGACGGCTTCGCGATGGCCAATGAAGCGGGCAATCCGCTCTGGCTCACGGACTCGGACTGCATGGCGGGCGAGGGCGCGTGGCTTCGCCTCACCGACTGCGACATGCTGGTCGCGAACGCCCGCCGAGCGGCGGACGCCGCAGGCGAATCCCTTCCCATGCGCTTTCCCGCACTCTTTGAAAAGCGTCCGTCGTCAAGCGCCAGGTCGGGCGGCACGGTGGCAAGACAGTGCTGGGCATTGTCCGTCCCCTCTGAGCTGGAAGCTTCCGACAAGGCAGCGGCGCTCGCAAGGGCGCTCGAAGCCGTGAACACCCGGGACGACGCCGTCATGCTCGTGCATCCCGAAGGCGTCTTCGTCCCCGAGAGCCTTCTCCCCGACGGATGGATCGAGGATCCGGCCGAAGCGGGGATCCTCCTGAGAGTCAAGGCCATGCCCTTTGCCGAAGGCGTACGACACATGAGGGCCTCGCCCATTCGCCGCGTGCGGATGACGGGATCCTCCGCCTCGCGGGCCGCCCGATACGACCCCGGCCACAGGGGCGCAAAGGACGGTTCGATCGAACTCACGGGCGTCGTCATCAACCGGCATTCCGTGCGCCCCGTCGTCCGATTCGTCAATGGCGAAGGGCGCACCGTTGAAGAAACCGAAGGCCACTGGCCGCGCGTCCTCGACATGGAGGCGATCGACCGCGATCCCCCGAAGGGGACCGAAGCCTTCAGGGCGTTGCAGCGCGCCGTCGGCTGGAAGCCGAGGGAACGCGCCTCCGAGAAGGCCTGACCATAAAGGAGAACAACAGAATGAAGACAACAGAAGCCGTCACGAGCGGCGTATCCTCCTCGCGACTCACGGGCTGGCGGCCCGCATGGGAGGGCTGGAGCGCGGCTGCGGGATTTGCAGCCGCAGGCACCACCGCTGCCATGGTCCCCGGTTGGTGGGGCGCGGGCCTGGCCTCCGTCCTCGCTCTCATGGGCGTCGTGCGCACCGCCGAAGCCCTCAGGACCGCTTCCCGCCGCATTCCGCTCGCAGGCTTTGCGCCCGCCTTCATTCACGCGCGCGACCTCATCCGCATTCTTCGTGAAAAGGGCATGGACGAGAAGAAGGCTGTCGACCCCGTTAGGAAAACCGCCCGCGAGCGTCTGGTCGCGCGCTACGAAGCGGGCCGCATTGCGCTTCTCGACTCAATGCGTTTCAACGCAGGCCGTGAAGGCAGGCTCGTCAAGAACCTCTGGATCGGCCGAGGATTCGAGTGGACTCCCGCACACGCTCAGGCGCTCTATGAACTCGCCGCCACGCCCGTCAAGCCCGTAATCGTCCCGAAGCGCATCCGCAAGGCGCTCTCACTTCCGGACCCGCTCGGGGCCGGAGACATCGGAAGTCCCATCATTCACGGGATCGGTGCGACCGAAGAGGACGACATCGTGCGTCCTCTCTCGAGTCTCGGCGGCGGCACGCTCATCGTCGGCACGACTCAGGCAGGGAAGGGCGTGATGCTCACGAGCCTCGTCACCCAGGCGATCCTCCGGGGCGAGCCCGTCATCGTCATCGACCCCAAGAGCAGCAAGCGTCTTCGCAACGCCGTCTGGAAGGCGGCCGAGATTGCCGGTCGTCCCGCCCCTCTTGAATTCCATCCCGCCTTTCCCGAAACGGGCGTCAGACTCGATCCGCTCGGCGCATGGACGCGTCCCACGGAACTTGCCACCCGCATTGCGGCCGTCATGCCGCCTGACAGCGGGGCCTTCGGCAACTTCGCCTGGATGGCCGTCAACGTGGCCGTCGAAGGAGTCTTCTACGTGACCGAAAGGCCGAGTCTTCTGGGGCTGCGCCGTCTTCTCGAAGGCGGCATCGATCCGCTTCTCAAGAAGGCTCTGGCCCGATCCTTCCGGGACGCAGGCATCGACGACTGGGAGGAACAGGTCGAGCGCATGGACAAGCGCAACATCTGTCCGCCCGCAGCCAATGCGAGCATCGAGCTCACCGCAGCCGTTGCCCTCTGGGAGGAGACCGTCGGGAAGAAGGACGAAGGGGACGCCAACGCCGTCGTGGGCGGCCTCATCGCCGTCTTTCGTCACAACCGTGAGCACTACGCGAAGATCACGGCCTCGCTCCAGCCCGTTCTCTCGATGCTCACGGGCGGCACGCTCGCCAAGAGCTTCTCGCCCGATCCGTTCGATCCCGACGACGAGCGTCCGATCGTGACGGTGGAGAGGGTTGTTGAAGGCGGCGACATTCTCTATCTCGGTCTTGACGCGCTTCCCGATTCGACCGTCGCAGGCGCGCTCGGCTCCATCATCCTCGCCGACCTCACGGCCTATGCCGGCAAGCGATACAACCGAGGCGAATCGGGTACCGACGTGAAGTCCGTCTCGCTCTTTGTGGACGAGACCGCCAACGTCATCAACGGTCCCATGATCGAGCTCCTCAACAAGGGTCTGGAAGCCGGCATTCGCGTCACCGCAGCCATGCAGACCGTAAGTGACCTTGCCGCAAGACTCGGGAGCGACAGCCGCGCCCGCATGGCGCTCGGCAACTTCAACAACCTGATTGCGTTGAGAAGCAAGGACCGCCTCACGCAGGAATTCATCTGCGAAACGTTCGGGAAGACCACCGTCTGGTCGACATCTGCCTCGCTCTCCTCATCGGCCGACGGCTCTCCCGTCCCGGACTTCCGTGCCTCCGTCACGCGCAGCATTCAGGGGCGGCGTGACGAAGTCGTCCCGCCCGACGTCCTTGGCCGACTGCCCAACACCGAGTTCTTCGCAAGCGTCTCGGGCGGCAGGCTCTACAAGGGGAGGATTCCGATCCTTCTCTCCGACGACTGACCGCGCCCATTCAAATCAGATTGGAACAAAAATATGAAGTACATGCTGACCGCGACAGCGCTCGTTCTCATCCTCATGGTGATGTGGCTGCCCGCCAGAACCCCGCCCGAGATCTTCGAGGAGACGGCCTTGAGAGAGGCGCTGATGCTGAGGACAGGCGAGGGGATTCCCATGCCCGAGACGGCCGCGAACCTGGCGGTTGAATATCTTGACGGGCTCGTCTGGATATCCTGCGTCCCCGACCGCTACACGCTTCGACCCTACGGCGGTGCCCCGATGACGAAGGACGAGTTTGCCGAGATCGGCAGGGCTGCCGAGCGCACCGCCCAGACCGAGTGGCTGCGCGCCATGAAGAGCCTTTTCGTGATGGTGACCCAGCGCCTTGCCGTCATGACCGCAGGTACCATCGCACTCATGCCCTTCATCCTCGCGCTTCTCGTCGACGGTTTCGTTCGTCGCCGCATCCGCGAAGCCGAGTACCACGCACCGAGCCCAACCTGGTGGACCGCCTCCCTCTCCCTGCAGCTCCTTGCGGTCTGCCTCGGGATGGTGGCCATCATGCATCCCAACTATCCGCCTCAGTGGCTTTCCGTCTTTCCCGTTGCGTTCGCCCTGGCCGCTCGCATGACGGCAGCGACCTGGCACAGGTTCATTTGAGATTTCCCTTGGAATTCCCCGTCCAATGAGATGTCTCAACATTGGGCGGGATTTCCTTTTCTGAAAACTCGGCCTCAGGCCTCCTGCTTGACGCGGTCGAAGTAGCGCCTGTACCAGTCGCGCACAGGCTCCATGAACTTCCTGTTCTCTCTTGACGCCATGGCGAGCGCAACGAGCGGCGAAGAGCCGCTGTCGATTTCTCCCGACGTGAAGCCCTTGTACCACTCGGCATAACCGTACGCCACGTGGTGTGGGAGGACGCCCGTGGAAATAATCCACGGGCTTCTACCCGATTATGGAAAATTCTCGAAACAAAATACCCGGGAGGCCACGACATCAATAGTGGAAAGCACTGTGGCGCAGGCTGACCGGTCGGGCAGAATGAACATAAGGACAGGGAAAAGCCGGACACCTCGATTCGCGACGGCGTGAACAAATCATGCATCACGACACGCGCGAGGCGCACCGCCCGTCCGTTTTCCTTCCAACCATCGTCGGCGCAGCCCTTTGGCAACTGCGCTGGCCCTTGACTCGAGGTTGCAACATGCTCTTGACGGACAATGACCGAAACGCTCTCGAAGCCTGCGATGAGAACGGCGTCACGAATGTAGGACGCATCTTCGCCTTGCTCGACAACTTCGTGGAAGAGGGTGTCCAGCAGGGCCGATTCTCACGCGAAGACGCCGATGCCGATCTGGAAATCGCGCTCTGGCGCTCGTTCGCGCTTCTGCAGTGCGACGACTACGTTTCATATGCACAGGCGGTCGAAGTGCTCCAAAAGGCCGAAGCTGCGGCCGCCGGGAGCGGTGTCTGGCATTATCGCCTCGCCGCCGCGCTGACGCACGTCGGTCGACTTCAGGAAGCCTTCGACATTGCCCGTCGGGGCGTCGAAGCCGAACCCGGCTATCCCTGGGGATGGCTCCATTATGCAAAGCTTCTGGCACACTTCGGGGAGACCGAAGCAGCACTGGGCGCCGTTCAGAGAGGCCTTGAGCTCGTGCCGGGTGACGCGGAATTCCTGACGCTCGAAAAGGAGATCCGGGACGGTGCGACGCTTCCGGAAATGCTCTTTCACTACATTCGCCCGGAACATGACGAAGACCTTCAGAGCAACCGCATGGATCTCAAAGAGGTGATGGAAAAGCACCAGGCGCTCCTGTGCGTGCTCAAGGATCCGGAAGGCTTCGAGGCGGCCTGCGCGGCGTTCGAATTTGACGAAATGAAGCCCGACGAGGAGTTGCCCTATCTTTTGTCGGCCCGCATGCCGGTCGAAGGCGTCCGCGTCCCTGTGACTCTGCGCATGAACGAGGCCGGACTCTCGCACATGCCGCCGGTCTGGATCCGACATGCCCGCAGCGCCATTGCCGACACGATGAACAAGCAGGATTTGAAGGCGGGCGACATCGTCAACGTCGCTTTCGACCTTGATCGCAGCATTCATCTCATCTTCATGCCCGATCCTGCGACCGGAGAGTCACGCGAGCACCACTTCAAGCTCAATCCGGCCGTTAGCGGCCTCGGGGATCGGGAGGCGCCCGAACGCTCCGAGGATCTCCCTCCCGACGTGGTCAAAATGCTCGAGATCGTCGCCGACCTCGACGAGAAAGAGGACTATCGCGGCATCATTCGACTGCTCGAAGCCGAGCCCGACGGCGAACGCCATCCGGCGCTCACCTTTGAGCTGGCACGCGCCTGCAACAATGAAGCCGATTTCGGCGGACCCGAACTTCTTCGTGCGATCCGGCTCCTTGAGTCCGTCCGTGACAGCTACGAAGACACGCACAAGTGGCAGTTCCGCATGGGCTATGCACTCTTTTACCTCGAACGCGAGGAGGAGGCGCTGCCCTGTTTCGAGCGTGCAGAAGCGCTGCAGAAAGGCGATCAGGATTCACTAGAATTCATGCGTCTGTGCCGTTTTCAGATGGCCTTTCCTCGTTTCGCGAAACCGCTGCGGGAGCGTATCAACGAATTCTGGGACGGCATGGCGCAGAAGACGCCCGGGCTGCTGAAGCGTCTGGCCGATCCTGACGAATGCCAGGATGCGCAGCTCGAGATCACCGAGGACCTTCAGAAGGTCGTCCCGGGAGCTCTGGCTTACGTCGGAGCCATTGCCGGCCCGGTGGATCTCAACCTCTCGGCCGACGGCGACTGGCTGAGGACCGATCTTCTGCGGGCACTCATCCGACGGATGCCCGAAGAGCTGAGGTCCGACTGGCGCTTGACGCTCGGACGCCGCAGAGGGTCGATCCCGCTGCGGTTCGACATCAACGGCAGGGAGCTCCATGCCGGCAACGTCTATCTCTGGGAAGAAAAGCCGGAGGACGGGGGTGCAGACCGGTTGATCGCCTACCACGAAGCCTTCGAAACTCTCGAGGAGCCCGACTATGCCGAAGCCTTTTCGTGCGTGCAGGCGCTCCTTGACAATGCCGTGGGCGAAGCGGTGCGGATGAAGTATTACTACGATCTTCGACTCACGCGCAAGCCTGAATCAGGCGTCGGCTTCTCGGTGCAGGAATTCCAGAGCTACCTGCGCGAAACCGATCCGATGAAGCTCGTCACGACGATGGATGACTATCTCGACGAGTCGAATGAATTCGACTGGGACGGATCCGAAGAAAAGGACTGCGATTACCTGCTCGATGCCGTGCATGCTGAGCTGTCCTGTCCGGCACTTGTCCTCGCCTACTTCAACAACGCCCCCGATCTCATGCGCATGCTCGCGCAGTCGGGCGCAACGGCGGGCACCCTTTACCTAAACACCCGCGATCGGTCGCCCGAAGGTCGAAGGGAGGTTCGAGATTCGCTCAGAACCGAGCTGCAGGCAAATGTGCCTGAAGCTCATGAGAGTGTCGGCATCGTCGACGGCAGGCGGTATGCCTATGACGTGTTCCTTGCCTGGGATCTCCCCGCAGTGCTCGAGGCTGCGCGGGAATTTGCAGAAGGTCGCGACGACGTGCTCGAGCTCGGGTTCCACTCCCTTTGGCGCGAAGCAGGCGGCCTTTCGATCCGGAAGCCCGAGGAGGACTGACAGCGCAGGCCGTGCCGAAATGCGGCCTGGCAGGTCGCACCTGCGGTATTGCGGTATGGGCATCTGGCTCCCCTCAGCAGGATGGTTCAGAGGTGCCTGCCGCGTGAATGGACGGCGGCGTCAGCCGAGCAAGTGCCCAAGCACCGCCGCTGTAGCCACGCAGACTGCGACCGTCCAAGCGAGGCCGTACTTTCTCGAGACGAGAATGGCGACCGCCAGTGCGCAGAGGTGTGCAGGGTTGGTAGTGAAGAAGAAAGGTGCTGCGATGGAGACCATCACGCATCCGGGCGCTGCCTCAAGGAGCGCCTGAGTTCTGACGGAGAACCTGCGGTTCTTGAGGAAAAGCCAGCCGAGAAGCCTCGTCGAGTACGTCATGACGAGCATGGCGAGAATCGTGAGAAACTCCGCGAGGTTCATGCCGAAGGCAAGTTCACGCGTCATAAATTCAGGATTGAAGAGGGACTCGATCATTTGACGCCCTCCTTTTCCTCACCCGCCTTGTGACCTTCGACATGATCTCTTCCGGTCGTGAACCAGACGGCTGCAAGACCGAGAAGGGAGCCTGCAGCGACGGCCACGGGGGTCGAGAACATCAGACTCATGAGGCCCGCAGCGACGAAGCTCACGATCCACGGCAGGCACTTCTTCGCGCCCGGCCACATCCCGGAAAGGATCGCGATGAAGATCGCGGGGAAGGCCATGGCAAAGCCCCAGACCTCGAGGTCGCCGAGATCGTTGCCGATCCATGCACCGACGGCGGCCGAGCCCCACCAGGAGGTCCAGAGGGCAATGGCGCAGCCGACATAGAAGGGAAGCGAGAAGGCGTCGTCGTTCGACTTCCCGAGCCTCTTCATGCGCGTGACGTCCTGCATGGCCAGCGCCCAGGCCTCGTCACACAAGAAGAAAAGCACGAAGAGCGATTCGCGCGTCGTGAGCTTGCCCATGTAAAGCGTGAGCGAAGCGGAGAGCATGATGTGACGCGAGTTGATGAGCCAGGTCGTGACCATGATCATCAGCACGGGCGGAATCGTGCTCCACAGCGCCACGGCTGCGAATTCGGAGCCGCCCGCATAGTTCGCGGCGCACATCAAGCCCGAGGTGAAGGGCGAGAGCCCGGCATGTGCCCCCGTAGCGCCGAGAATGAGGCCGACCGGAACGAAGCCTGTCATGACGGGCACGGCGGCACGAAGGCCCCTGAGGACCTCCTGCGCCGTGTCGGGTTGTGAAACGAGAGCTTGGTCCGACATCTTCAGATCAGAAGAGAGCCTGTCGTTACAGCGTGCCGAACCACGTGATGACGACGGCGTTGATCAGGTCGATGAGGAATGCGCCCACGACCGAGACGATGAGCCAGGCGCGCGGGGACGAGCCGTACTTTTCGCTGATGGCCTGCATGTTGGCAAGACCGTTGGCCGTAGCACCCATGGAGAAGCCGATGCCGCCCACGGAGAGCATGACGGCGTCGTAGGAGCGGCCGAAGGCCGTGAAGAGCACTGTCCAGGCGTAGATGAGCATCAGGATCGTCTGGCAGGCGAGGATCACTACGAGCGGGAGCGCGAGGTGCACGAGCTCGTGGAGCTTCAGGTTGTTGATGGCCATCGTGACGAAGAGGACGAGCGTGATGTCGGCCACTGCGTTGAGGCCCTTGCCTTCGACCTTGTACATCCCCGAGAAGTCGCCGACGTTGCGGATGACGGTGGCGACGATCATGGCACCGATGTAGGCGGGAAGCGTGATGTAGTGGCCGAGGTAGTTCGAGACGATAGTGCCGAGGCCCATGGCGAGCGCCGTGACGGAGACCGCCCGCATGATCTCATTCGTGAAGCTTGGCTTTTCGGATGCGTGCTGTTCCGTAATGTCGGTGTCCATGTCGTCGGGGAGGTGCAGCTCGGGTTCAGGCTGCTGGACTTCGTCGGGCGTCTTCACCTTGTAGCGGCGGATGCACCATTCGCCGAACGGGCCGCCGATGAGAAGGGCGGCGACCATGCCGAAGGTGGCGGCGGTGACGGCGACGGCCGTGCCGCCCGTGATGCCGTAGGTTTCTTCAAAATAGGGGCCGAACGCAGCGGCGGTGCCGAGACCGCCCATCATGGAGACGGAGCCCGCAAGAATGCCGTAGTGCTTGTCAAAGCCCATTGCGTCCGCAATGGCCATGCCCATGCCGTTCTGGAGGAAGACGAGGACCGTGACCGCGAGGAGGAAGCCGAGAAGGAGCCTGCCGCCGTCCTTGACGACGCGAAGGCTGGCCATCAGGCCGATGGTCGTGAAGAAGCCGAGCATGAGCACGGTCTGCAGCGTCGAGTCGATATGAACCTTGACAATGTTGAAGTACTCGAGGAAGGAGACGACGATGGCAAAGGACATGCCGCCCACCACGGGACTCGGGATGGAGTAGCGCGAGAGCACGCCGACCTTTCCCTTGAGCCAGACGCCGAAATAATAGGTGCACACTGCAAGCGCGACGGCCTGCACCTTGTCCACTGCGATGACCGGCACCGCTCCTGCAATATCTGTCATGATTCTTTCTCTTATTGTTGGTTGTTGCGAACGCCTGATTTTCAGGCAGTCTGATCATGAGTCTAGCAGTGCGGGTGAGCGCCCCAAGGTACGTTCACTAAGGCATTCACCCGAGGGGAGTCGACAATTCTCAAGGAAACGCCAATCCCTGCAGGGTTTATCCTGACTCGGGCTCAAAGTCAGGACGAGGTCCCATAGAATCGAACAACTGCCGCGGAAGTCGTCCGCAGAATCACAACCGTTCAACCGCCGCCGGAGTCAAAGAAATGGCACAAACCTCACGAAAGCACGCCCTGATCATCGTCGACCTGCAGAAGGATTTTCTGCCCGGGGGCGCGCTGGCGGTACCCGACGGCGACAAGGTCGTGCCCGTCATCCGTGAGGTGCTCGAAGAGAATTCCTGGGACTGCATCGTCATGACCCAGGACTGGCATCCTGCGGACCACGTTTCCTTTGCCCGGAACCATGAAGGCAAGCACGTCCTTGACGTCATCGAGCTTCCCTACGGCAAGCAGATGCTCTGGCCCGTCCACTGCGTCGAAGGCACGGACGGAGCCGCCATCGAGGGCGTTGACACGGCAAAGGCCGACATCATCCTGAGAAAGGGCAGGGACCTCAACATCGACAGCTACTCCGCCTTCTGTGCAGCCGACAACGAGACGAAGACGGGGCTAGCGGGTTATCTGCGCGAGCGCGGCATCACCGACGTCTGGGTTTGCGGTCTTGCGCTTGACTACTGCGTCTCGTTCACCGCAATCGATGCAGCTCGCGAAGGGTTCGATACCCATGTCATCACCGACGCCTCCGCCGCGATCGACGCCAACGGCAGCCTTGAGAAGGCTGAAGCCGCCTGGCGACTTGCCTGCATCGACGTGTGCATTGCCGAGGACGTGCTCGAGCCAGAGTACTGACGAAACAAAACGCACCAACATCAAAAGGCCGCCTTGTCTCACGACTCGGACGGCCTTTTTGTTTGCTAGCGACGGGCGGCGTCGGGTTTGGGCCCGCGAGTACGCATCCAATTTAGAGAAAGGAGCGAGGAAAAGGGGGGCGTCCGAGGGGCCAGCTGAACGAAATCCTCGTTTCGGAAAGGTTTGCTTTATGCCGAGACACGGGCCCAATCAGAATAGGTAATCTCTATACCCCCCCCCTATCAGTAGATCTGACGGCGATAGGGGTAGACCCGCGGCTCAGTCAAAAAGGATAGGTGATAACCCGTTGTGGGATTTTTTAATCCTCACATATGCACTGGTACGTAAAGTATTTATAGGAAATGATTCTGATCAATAGGAATTAAATGTAAAAATAAGGGTTTAACAGTTTTGAAAGTTGTCGAGTTTTAGTACTGACAGGTCAAGAAAATAGGCCAAAAATACGGGTAAACGCTGATGTCTTAAGGAGACTGTGGTTTTGATTTTTTATCCGCTGCGATCTTCCTGGCGGGATCTGGCGACTTATTCTGCGCAGGATCACGCACGAATGGTGCAGTGATCAAAGGACCAACCTAAGACCAAATGTATTTGGAGTTACGCAGATGAATCGCGTTTACAAGACCAAGTGGAGTGCTGCCCATCAGCAGTACGTCGTCACTGACGAACATCACGCCACGAAGGGCAAGGCCTCGAAGAGTGCCGTTGCCATTGCCGTTGCCGCTCTCATGATGGCGGCCGGTGCTCAGGCAGCCTACTATGAAGGTGATACGAGTTTTGTAGCCAAGAACAACACTCAGCTGGATGCAGCCAGGCAGTCCTTCGAAACGGCAGAATACAATGCCAACTGGGGCCTCAAGGCCATGAAGGCCTCCACGGCCTACGCGCTCGGCTTCCATGGGCAGGGAGTCAAGGTCGGCATGATGGACTCCGGCATTCTCAAGGGACACAGCGAATTCTCCGACAAGGATCGTTGGCACGGTGTTGAAGCAACAGGCACATATACCCATGATGGGAGCCGTTATCCCCAGTATGCCTATCAGGGTAAGAATGAAAACGGCGAAAACCGACCTGGCAAGGACACTCATGAATTTACGAAGGATGGTCAGTTTACCGTCAATGGCTGGTACGACAAAGCGAAAAATGACAATCATGGTACTGGTTGCGCCGGCGTTTATGCCGGTGACCGTGACGGCTCCCAAATGCACGGTGTAGCCTGGGGTTCAGATTTCTATTCGGCAAACACTGGCGGAACGGATGACATGAACTATGGTCCGTTCCAGGACTATGGCTTCTTCAAGGTTGGCTACGATAAGCTCGTGGAGTCTGGTGTCAAGATCATCAACAACAGCTTTGGTACGAACCTCAAGCAGGTCGATCCTGAGACCAATAAGATTCTGGACTACTACCATAGTGGTCCAGAACTGACGACCGTCAATGACATCGAGTACGAATACTTCCTGTTCAAGAAGGCTTACAAGAACGACTCGAATGGCTCCTTTGTCGATGCGGCGTTTGACGCAGTCAACAACAAGGACGTGATTCAGGTCTTTACGACTGGCAACAATGACCGTGCCAACCCGTATCATCGCGCCCTTTATCCGTATTTCAGGCCTGAAGCGGAAAGTCGGTGGATTGCTGTTGCCGGCATTGAACAGGTCAACAAGAACACTGATCCGAACAACTACCAGTTGAAGGAAATGTTCAATGAGGCCGGCTTTGCCAAGTACTGGACACTAACCGGTCCGTCCATGAACGGTTATACGGCCAACATCAGTGGCGGTTATGGCGGTTACAGCGGCACTTCCATGGCTGCTCCGTTCATCTCCGGCGCCTTTGGTGTTCTGGCCTCTCGTTATCCGGAAATGACGGCACTTCAGGTTCGCGAAGTTCTGCTGACGACTGCCAACCATAAGAACGCTGATGGCAGCGATATGGAAGGTTGGGCTAACGCCGACAAGTCGACTCCCGCTGAAGGTGAAGTCTCTGATCGCATGGGTTGGGGGGTTCCCGACCTTGAAAAGGGCATGTATGGTCTTGGACAGACTCTCGGCCATTTTGACTACAAACTGACCAAGAAGGACGTCTGGTCCAATGATATTTCACAGGTAGCTCTGGAACAGCGTTATAGAGAGGATATTGCCTGGCTGAAGTCTGCCCTCAAAGATAACGTTGTAGATTTTGACCAGCTTGATCCTACAAAGGAATCTCAGATCACTGAATTTAACGAGGGCGATTTCAACATTTCCAATGACCCGAACGATTACAAGCTGACGAATACCAGTACTGGTTCAGCAAATGCCGATGGCAAAGAGCATAACTATGACTTGGCGGGTATTGACAAGGAAATTACGCTTGATGATGCCAAGAAGTGGCGGCTTGAATACTATCAGAAGCGAGCCGAAGAAATTCGAAAGAAGCTCAATAAGGGCCTGTACACCGGTTCCCTCACCAAATCCGGTGAAGGCACGCTCATCATGACGGGCGACAACTCTTACAAGGGAGACACGACTGTTAAGGGGGGTACGCTGTTGGCCTTTGCTGAATCCATTGGCAACGACAAGGTCAAGGTTGAACAGGATGGCAAGTTTGGCGTTCTTTCCAGCTACAACGATCAGTTTACGATGAAGGGGCACCTCGTCAGCAAAGAAGCTGATGCTGCCAAGTTGAAGGTCGAAATTGCCGAGGGTGGTACGCTTGTCATTGACGCCGCCTCCAACGTTGTCGTTGATACGGTGAAGTTCAATGGAGCCAAGAAGTTTGACCTTACCCTTGAAGGCGCCGACGGCTCTACGCTTTCCGCAGTTTGGAATGGTGAAAAGGATGCCATCACCGGGTCATTCGAAGCCAAGAACAATTCCACCACCGAAACGCTGTTCGGAGATAGTTGGAGTCAGGAAGTCAAGTCTGACTTCCTCTTCTTCGACGTAGCCAAGGCTACCGGTGCCGGCAACAAGGCTACCGTTACGATGACCAAGAAGGAAGGCGTCACGGTCGAACAGTTTGCCAAGAATGCCAATGAAGAGCGAATTGCTGCAGCCATTGCCGCTTCCGGCAATGAACTGAGCGGTCAGATTCTCAGCGCCAAGAAGGATAACGTTTCGCTGTTGGCCGATACGTTCTCTACTCTTGATGATGACTTCTACGCTACGGCCCGCAATGCTCTCGTCGTGAACGCCACCGCCGTCTCTCGCACGGTCATGGATCAGGCTCGCGGCATGGGTGAAGGTCGCTCCGCTGAAGTCGACAATGGTCGCGCCCGTATCTGGGCCGCCGGTGTCGGTCACTGGGGCGAAGCCGAAGGCAATCGCAACACCATGGACGTCGACTTCCGAGCCGGCTTCCTCGGTGCCGAAGCTCTTGTCCTCGACAACACCAAGTTCGGTGCGTTCTTCGGCTACGGCACGACGGACTACAAGTCCGGCGTTAACAAGATCGACGGTGATGACAAGCACTTTGGTCTCTATGGCCTTACGGACATCGGCAGTGTGACGATGACCTATGGCGTTGCCTACACTGATCAGGATCGTGATACGACTCGCGTCTGGGGCACCACGATGAACCAGCACAGCGAAAACGCCTCCGTCCTGCAGGGCTTCGTTGAAGGTGCGTACAACTTTGACCTGAGCGTTGCGAAGATCTCCCCGTACGTCGGCTTCACCTGGGCCCGCGTCGAAACGGATGCCATGACTGACAATACGCTCGGTCACAGCTTCAAGACCGACGAAATCAAGGACGACATTCAGATCGCTACGCTCGGTGTTCGTACCGCCGTTCCGTTCGCCATGGGCAACATGCCGGTCGCTCTGACGGCCGACCTCGGCTGGTCTCACTACTTCGGTGACACCGAAGGTCTCGTGAACGTCCAGATGGGCGAAGGCGGCAAGTTCGCCACGATCGAAGGCTCTGAACTCAAGGATCAGGCCAACCTCGGTCTCGGCATCGTCGGTCAGGTTGCGAAGCACGCCACGGTTGGTGTTTCCTACTCCGGTTCCTGGGGCAGCGACATCAACACGCACGGCATCTTCGCCAACGTCCGCTTCAACTTCTAAGCCTTCGGGTTTTGAAGCAGGTGACATCACCTGCGGATGACTGAAAACGGCCTGCAGTTCTTCGGAGCTGCAGGCCGTTGTTTTATTCTGATCAGTCGCTACGAGGCCCGGCCCTATTGCTTGACGTAGGCGCCTTCACCGTGTCCTGACCTCAATGCCCATCTCAACACAGAGAGTCCAACCGTTCCGCTGAGCGAGAACGACGTTCTAAAAAGGGGAGCAACAGTCAGGTCGACACGATCAGCCATGGAGAGATGTCTGCTAGAGACGGCTTTTGTCCTGCGAAGCCGCCACCAGACTTCAAACTCCCGTCTTGTTGTCGGGGATATGGAGGGCACCCGAGACGACGGCGAAAGAAGGCGGCCTGCGGGATTTTCCGTGCGACAGATGTTGACGCACGAGGTCCTCATAATGAACTCATCAGGAATCGGGAAGAAAGAGAGGGAGTGTCTCGGAAGATAATGTCTGATGAGGATGGAATCAATCGGTGGCAGCTTTCCTCAAGTCAGCCACTGTCCACTGCTTCAGGGAGTAGAGTTTCATCAAGGAGTTCGTGAATGCAGGATTTCAACAAGGAATGTGCGGCCTCGTCCGACAAGGGCAGTGAACCTGTCGTCCTTTGCTCGAAGATGGTGAGGATTGCCGCTGCGTTCCTCAAGGAGACGGATCCGGAAGGCTATGAGATGCTAGGCCAATCCCGACTCGATCGCCTTCATCAACGAGCACCTCCTCAAGGGGAGAACTGATGACGCAGAGCAGGCTGATTGGGACCTTCCGTCCCTCATCATCGGGCATAGGCTGGCGGTCGCATCCGGACGCTGTGCGATCATCGAGCCCGGGGCCGAGGAGAGTCCGCGGGGATGGCGCATCAGAGTGAAGAAGGGGGACAGAGAAAAAGTCACGAAGGTCTGGGACCGGTTCTCTGCCAGCGACATGAGGCATGACATCAAGCTGCCGAGCGTTGCACGTCTGAGCGAAAAGGAGCGGGCGCTGCTCGGATCTTCAGCCGAGCCCGCAACGGTGCGCCTGGAACTCGAGCCGAAGCCCCATCTGGTCCTGAACGTGGTGGGCGCTTTGGCGGAAGATTTGGGTTTGACCCATTGGTCTCCGTCTATGGGAATCATCAGCATCGTGAATGGGACCGTAAAGACCGTGTGGGTCGATACGGAAATTGAAGAGATTGACGGCGAACTTCATTACGAGCTCAGCATTGAGGCACTCATGAAGATCATGGCGATCGACGATGCCTGGCTCACGACGTCCGTAGTGCCGGGAGCGTGGTATTCCCGGGTCCCGTCTGTCGACGGCACCAGAGTTCCCGTGGCCTGGAGCATGATGGCGCACAACACCGTTGAGGTGCCGATGCCGGCCACGGTCTACGCGGCCCTCAACAGAAGAATTCCGTGGTTCGGCGTTGACGACGCGGAGAGGTGGATCATCCGGATGTTGCGCGAGGGCCAAAGTTTACGCATAAGGAATGGTTAGGAAATAACTTGTGAGTCTTCGACATGCTTGAAACCACGAATGATGGAGTTCCAGTACCAAACTCCAGAATAGGATCAAGTGCGATCTGACCAATTCTCCGTCGGTGATCTTTGTTCCCTTCAGATATTCATTGTTGTCAATGTCACATCTAACCTTCAGTCCGGTTCGCGTCGTCGTGTTGCTGATTAGATTCACAACGGTCTCAATATCAACCAACGGCTGACCGGCCCAATTTTCCGAGACTGTCGGCATCCACCACGCCTTCTGATTGAGCAAAACACCGTGCTTGTGCAAGATCCTTACACAGCCAGCACAAGCCGGTCGCTCCATGGATTGAGGTTTTCAAGGCCTTATGAAAAAGCTCCGGCGTCGAAGGGCGCCGGAGCTTTCATCATGCTGGTTTGGCCGATCGTGAAGGCGACTTAAGTCCGCCTGATTCGGCAGAAACGTACTGACGGCGAGAGCGAGGTTGCGCACGCCGTCAAGCGCTCAAGCTCATGGCCTGCGACGAGGTCTGAGTCTGGCTCCCGCTTTGAGCAACCACTGGCAAGTGGTTCTGCAGAGCCCCACAAAAGGCTCCCATGGTTTCATAGTCGAGAATCCGGTTGAGTGGCTCACTGATGTGTTCCATGAGCGGGAAGGCCGGCGTTGGGGGGCTCGCTAGCTGACTGAAAGAAAAAGAAGAGTTTTTGCGCACGTGTACTCGCAACAAGCATTTAACGCAGCCCGAAACAAGTAGGCGATACGCGTCCTCCGAACGCCGCGCCGCCTGCGCCGACGCACGCGTTGTTTTACTCCACCTCGTGGGCCACCCCCGCTTCGGTGTTACCCACCAACGAGCGACGGTTGATTGCGTCTCTTTTGTGGAATTGAATCTCAGAATCGCTCACCGCTAACACTTGATCTTCCGCAAAGTGTACAAATGTCCCTTTGATATAATTGGAAAACTTTCTTACAAGAAGCCGCCTTTTATTAACGCGAACAGTTAACGCTAAACGCAACCATGATATTGTTGCATCAGCTATCGAGAAGTTGATATGATTTTAATACCCCCCCCCAGGGCAAATAGTTCCCAGCGATGAGCCGACCTCACCTTTAGTTCAAGCCCTTGATCTGCTTCGTCTTGATGATGCGGAATTCAAGCAACGTCTCTTCGCCGGCTGTCGCCCAGAAGTCAGTCGGCCTCTCTCATGGGATCTCTGCTACGGTCACTTCTATCAGAATCGTAAGTATTTTATCGATTCGACGCCCTCCCAAACAGACCTGGATGCCGGCGCATTAGAGCTTTCTTCATATCTTGCGTCCTTCGGCATGTACCGAAATGCGGTTCTGCAGACGCTCAACCGCCGTCTTTTCTCGGCTATCCTCAAAAAACTCTTCGAAGCGGCACGCAACGCTCATATCGACCCATACACCTCTAAGGGTGTTTTCAGCGTTCATCAACTTCGTGTGCTGATCGAAGTCGTCAAGGACAGCTATCAGACATTTCTGATCGATTCCGATTATCCCAAGCCAAGCTCTCCGAGTGTCACGCTGATCTCGAAAGTCCTGATGGGGGTCATGGGCGTTCTTCCAGCTTTTGACACTTGCTTCAGGGCCGCAATCCCGGTCTTCAACACAAAAGCACCTGAAAGCTGTCGTCTCTCCGATAAGCTCAACGACGCCACTCTCACGTCCCTCCTCAACGTTGCTCAAGACATCAACGTCCTGAACTATATCAAAACTAAATTTAACGGCGTGGTTGAAGTTTCTGAAAAAGATGAAAACGGTCATATCACCAAACAATTGGTCCCATATCCGTCAATGCGTTTATTGGATTTGTATTTCTGGGTATATGGGTTAAAAACAAATACAGCTGAAAATTAACACGGATCCTCTTTATTTGTACTCGATAAGGTCCAGCGTTTACCGCTGAAGAAATATCATGAATAAAATCTTTAAGTCATTTTTCAATAAGCGTAAAAAGTGTTACGTCGTAGCGAGCGAAAAATGTTCTGTTACCCGCAAGGGATCGGCAAAAACAATTGCTCTAATCATTCCGATAGTTGCATTGGCGTCGCCCCAGTCGGCATATAGCGTTACATTTGGCGGCTATGTAAATCATACAAACGGCGTATATGAAGACGCAGACGGAAATAAATTATTAAACCTTCAAAAACTGGAGGTTGCCAATGGACCCACAGTAGGAAACGGCTCGATTGGTGCAGGCCAGGATGCTGTTTCTTTTGGTGCCGGTCGATTCTGGAAACCGCTTGGTGACCTATCAGACACTAAAATTTTCTTTCTGAATGATGCCGATAAGAAATTTCATGTTGACCGCGGACAAGGAGCCTATGAAGGATATGTTTGGGTTCGTGGTAGATATAATAAAGTATCAAAGGATGATTCTGGAAAAACCAGAATCGAAACGAAATATGCACAATATACTGTGTGTTGGGGCCATGGAAAATGCGTCCCTGGATATGAAAACATTAAAACTAAAGATTTAACTTTCGATAAGCTTCAGGAAATCTTTACTACGCACAATCCGAGCATTGATTATTCGGATGGAACAAAAACATACAATGCTGTTGATACTCGTAAATTGGTTAACGTTTCGGCTGGTGAGATTTCCGCCACAAGCACCGACGCCGTCAATGGCAGCCAGCTGTATGAGCTCGACCAGAAAATCAACGCAGGCGCATCGTCACCGTATCTTAGCGTCAACGCCACCAATGACATCGCCGATCCTCAGACGTCTGCCAAGGCTCGAGGGGCCCATTCAATTGCTATTGGTGAGAATGCCATTGCAGCGGAAAAAAACTCTGTCGCCATTGGCATGAATGCATATGTGGAAGCCGATTCGCAAGCTTCATCAAATTTCTATTCAACTTCAAATGCTATTGCTTTGGGTGCCAACTCAGTTGTCCACAACACTGATCTGATATCTGCGCTAGATAAATTCCCGGTTCTTTCAATTGGCGACTCTTCTACAAATCTAAAACGAAGAATCATTAATGTCGCGGACGGGGTACTTGATTCGGATGCCGCTACTCTAGGTCAGGTAGAACGATATATGCGCCCAACTGGCGTGACCCATTACGTTGACTTTAATAATTATGCCGGCAAAAATTTGAAAATCCTTGACGAACAACTTTATGACGTAACGAAAACCGTCGCTTCCAAAGCCGATAAGTCTGAGGTAAAGGACCTCGTCAAAGTCACGAACGGATCGCACTCCCAGGTGACGTCCACTGTTACCCAGGACGGTGGCGTCGAGTACAAAGTCGACGTGATTGCAGACGGCACGGTTACGGACGACAACACGGGACTCGTTACGGGCGGAACCGTTAAAACAGCCATTACCAACGACATCAATGCCGCCTTCGACTTTACAAACAATGCCGGCAATGCTGCCAAGGTACAGACCGAAGCTCGCAAAGCAGTCACTATTGCGTCGAACGATTCTCTTCTCCAAGTTTCTGCCGGTTATGGTGATACTGCGGGTCACTACTCCCTTCAACTCGTGAAGGGTTCGATTGCGGATGGTACTGCCGGCGCGGGACTCGTGACCGGCCAGACCGTTTTCGACTATGTCAACCAGAATCTTTGCGCCATTGACGGAAGCAACATTGATCCTGACAACGGCCAGTGGCTTACAAAGCTGGGTTCGGTGGACGGGTCTGCTGTTTCCTCCGGCAACACGCATTTCGTGAGCGGTGCACAAGTCGCCGCTGAGACGCGTGTGGGAGCGAAAGGAAACTACATCCTGAGCGAAAACTCCGCTGCAGCCAATTTGCAGGCGCTTGATATGAGCCTCGGATCAGTCGCCGTTGCAGTTGATGCCAAGGTCAACAAGTCCGAAGTAAAGGACCTTGTCAAGGTGACAAACGGATCTCACACGCAGGTCACGTCCGCCGATACGTCAGACGGTGGTGTTGAATACAAGGTCGACGTCGTCGCCGACGGCTTGGTTGCGGACGGCAATGCGGGGCTCGTTACAGGCGGCGCCGTCAAAACGGCTATCACCAACGACATCAAGGCTGCCTTTGACTTCACGACTAATACGGGTAATGCTCATGCTGTTCGTGATGAAGCCCGCAAAGCCGTGACAGTGAGTTCAGCCAACTCCACTCTTCTGGGGGTGACGGCCGAAGCGGACGAAGCCTATCACACGACGAATTACAAGCTTGACGTCAAGACCGGCGCCGTTTCCGCCGCGAATGAAGCCCTCGTGACTGGCAAGACGGTCCACGACTACATCGCCGGTGAAAAATTTGCCAAAGTCGACAACATGGGGGACTACGTTGCCGTTGCGGATGGTCAGAACACCACGGTAACGACGAACAAGAACGGCGACAAAACAACGTACTCCGTGAATGTCACGGGCAATGGTGCTGTTGAGCAGGGTAATGCCGGTTTGATGACAGGCGGCGCCGTGTTTACCGAAACACGCCTGGGTCAGGACGGGCACTATGTGAAACATGCCAATTCCGCTGCTCAGAACTTGTCCGCGCTTGATACTCAGATATACACCAACACGGAAGCGCTGAAGGGCAAGGTCAACACAAGCGACGTCTCGACCATTGCAAAGCAGTCCGTCAAGGTGGTCGGAAGCGGCGACAACGTGCGTGTCAACGGCTCTACGGGTGATTATGGCGCGCTGTCTTATACCGTAAGCGTGCGTGACGACGGCACGGTGGGTGGCGACAAGGATGCTCATCTGGTCACGGGCACCACGGTTAAGGCTGCCATCGACACGAATATCGGGAACGCCTTCAACTTCACGTCGCCCGTTAACACCACCTATCGCAACGCGGTTCGCGATCAGGCCATGGAAGCCGTCAAGGTGGCCGCAGATGGCCCCCTCACGCTCAGTGCAAGTGCCGGAACGGATCACTCTAAGACTTATACGCTTGGCATCAAGGCGGAAGGCAAGATCGCAGCGGACGACAAGGGGCTTGTGACCGGTGGCGCTGTCTATGACTACGTGAAGGACTTCACGACTGGTCAGGGCTACGTGACAACGGACGGCGCGAACATTGATGTCGACGGCAGCAATAGCAAGTGGCTCTCGAAGCTCGGAACGCAGGCCGGTACGGCAGCCGTTTCTGATGCCAACAACCACTTCGTGACGGGCAAGGACGTATATGAAGCCACGCACGTGACGAATGACGGCAACTATGTCAAGGGAACCAATTCGGTTGCGGCCAATCTTGCGGCGCTCGACAATGGGCTCAGCTCGAAGATCGGCAAGGACAACCTCACCAGTGTGTTGGCCTTCAAGGACGGCAAGCATGTAACCGTTGGTGAGGCTGTGCTTGAAAATGATAAGTGGACGTATGCCGTTGACGTGAAGGCGGACGGTGCCGTGACGGCTGGCAATGATGCGCTGGTCACCGGCGGTACGGTTCACACTGCTGTCAAGGATCTGGCGAGGAACGACCTTTCGAACGTGACGGCGATCACCGGTTCCGGCCTCACTGTCGTTCAGAATGCCGTCGTTTTTGATGCCGGTGATTTCGTCACCGTGACGCATGCCAAGGACAACAACGGCAAATTCAAGGTTGATCTGACGACGACCGGCACCGACAAGGCTCTCAACGAAACCAATCGTCTGGTTACGTCGGATACGCTGAAGTCCGTGCTCGCCTCCAATGAAAGCGACATCATTGACGGCCTCGCTGGCACATATGCCGCTCTCGACGCCAACAATCTGAAGGCCGAAAACGTCGAGGCCTGGCAGACCAAGCTCAAGGGTGAAGTGGCCGCTGGCGTCAAGGGCTTCGTCACCGGCGACGCACTCCACAGCGAAGTGCGCGGAACGAAGGATGGCCAGTTCATCAAGACCACAGAATCGACGGCTTCCAATTTGCTCAAGCTCGATGACAACCTGGCAAAGGTTGTGGATGCCAGCGGCACTCTGAAAGTGGCCGACCTTGACCTTTCCAACTTGTCCAGGGCCGGTTCGAATGTGATTACCGGCTTGAGCCGTCAGGCGATCACGTTCCAGAACGGAGATTTCACGGTTGTCGAGTACGACAGCGATACGGGTACTGCGAAGTTCGGTGTTGATTCCACGGGAACTGATAAGACGTTGCCGACGACTGGCAACAAGCTTGTCACCTCGACAACTCTTGAAGCTGTTCTCGAAGCTCATGACGGAACGATCGGCCAAACCTACGCCACCGTGACCGGCGACAACATTGATGTCGACGGCGGACAATGGCTGAACAAGCTTGGAACGAAGGCAGGCACGCAAGCCATTTCTCAAGCCAATTTGCACTTCGTGACGGGGCAAGAGGTCTTTGCTGAAACCCGCGTCGACACCGACGGTGCATTCGTAAAGGCTGATGCCTCCACAAAGGACAATCTCAAGAATCTTGATCGAAACCTCTCAGTTGTGGTGGACGCTAACGGCACGTTGAAGGTGGCCGCGATGGATCTCTCCAACGTCACGTCGATCACGGGCAACGGTCTGACAGCTGTTCGCGGGGCCATTGAATTTGCTGACGGTGACTTTGTCTCTGTGACGCATGCCAACGACAATGAAGGAAAGTTCAAGATCAACCTGTCGACGACCGGTACTGACAAAACCCTGACGGACGACAATCGATTGGTGACGTCTGAAACGCTCAAGTCCGTTTTGACGTCCGACGACTCGATCCTGAACGGACAATTTGCAGCGTTGGACGCTTCCAATATTGAAGGCGCCAATCTCGACTCGTGGCGCGCCACGCTCGGCAGCGGTGCTCAAGGCATTGGTGCCGGTTCCAAGGGATTTGTGACGGGCGAACAGATCTACAACTGGGCGACACCTGTCGTCACTTCTCGTGCCGGCGGCTTCACCTTCATTGATCCCAACAACTCGCTCGGTCAGAACCTGGGACTCATCGACAAGACGCTCGGTGAACATCAGACGGCCCTCGGCGGCATTCAAGACCAGATTGACGGCATCAACAGCGGCAACAGCAACCTTCAGACGGCCTTGGATAACTTGAAGCAACAGCTTCGCGATGACCTTGGCGGTCAGGGCTTTATTGACTGGATCAACAGCAAGGTCGAACACCCTGATCAGGGTTCCGATCTGACAACAACCGACAAGGTTGAAGCCGGCAACAAGAATCCCGTGACCTCCGCGGGTGTTTATGACTACCTGCATGGCAACACCATTGCCCTTGGCAAGAATAGTACCGTCACAGGGGAATATGGCACGGCTGTCGGCTACAACAATACTGTCGCGGGTAACAAGTCCGGCGCTTTCGGCACCCTGAATTCCATTGCTTCGGGAGCTGACGGCAGTTTTGTAGTTGGCACTGGCAACAAGCTTGAAGAAGGTGCCAAGGATACGTTCGTGCTCGGCAGCGGCGTGACGACTGGTGCGAAGAACGCCGTCATTCTCGGTGCCGGCTCCGAGGGCGTCGACAATGCTGTTTCTGTTGGTTCTTCGAGCAATAAACGCAAGATCGTGAATGTTGCAGACGGCATCATTGCCGAAGGCAGTTCGGATGCCGTGACGGGCGGTCAACTTTATGAAACCCAACAGGCCATCCAAGAAAACTCGCGGACGATCAACGAAGTCGCCAGCAATCTGCATGACGAAATCAATCGTTCAGCTGCAAACTCTGCCGCGATTGCTGCTTTGCATCCGTTGGGCCTTGATGAAGAGCATCACTGGTCTGCCGCTGCCGGCGTCGGCAGTTACGGCGGCGAACAGGCCGTATCCGTCGGCATCTTCTACAAGCCGACTGAAAACTTCATGATGAATCTCGGCGCGTCCACCGCTACGGAAGGCGACCGCATGTTCAATGCCGGCGTTTCCTACCGCTTCGGCGCACCTTCGACATACGGCTCTCCGACGACTGCGCAATTGTCCGCCAAGGTTGTGGCGTTGTCCAACCAGAACCTGGCACTCGAAGCGCAGCTCGAAAGCTCCCGTTCTCGTGAAGAAAACATGGCGAAGAAGGTTGCCCGTTCTCAGGAAGACCTTGAAGCCCTGCGAGCTGAAATCGAGCAGATGAAAAAGTTGCTCGGTCTTGACAAGAAAAAGAAGGCTGTCAAGACGCGCACAACTAATCCGTAATCGTTCAGAGCACAAAACGGAAGCGGCATCTCCAATAGGAGGGCCGCTTCCGATTGCGATGACGGCATTTACGGTTGCACCAATACACGCCGAGAACGGCCACGTGGATGCAAATCCAGGGGCCATCGACATCTCCGCCGTTCCATGACGCTCCGGTCCAGATGCTCGGGCGTTCATCTTGTCGATACCTCATAACACCCACCCAACACCCATACGAGATTCACATGCACAATCAATACTCGCCCTATCTCCTAAAGGCCTCTCTCCCGACCGCCGTAGCGGCTGCGCTGCTTTCGTTTGCTCAGATGGCAAACTCGACCGTTACGGATTATTCGCACAACTTTTCAAACGCCGTCGAAATCTCCTTCAATGAGGATGCAGCGACCAATCCAACACAGGCTGATCGAGGCTGGTTTGGTACAACCACTTCGTCAAACCACTGTGTTAGGCTCGAATTCAAATTGACGAACTCACAAATGCGCGATGTTGACGTCATCGGCGCTTGGCGAACCAGTAGTGGTACCTACGCCTCTCAAGTACGGGAGAACAAGCTCCTCATCGCCGGAAGCAATGTCAACGTCAAACGTGTGATGGGGTCGTATCTCGGAGAAGATACTGTCGACAACGCCATCAGCGTATTTGACAATGTCCTTGAGATCTCCGAAGGTCAAACCCAGGAAGCCTGGGGCGTGTATGTCGAAGAAATCAATGCCGAGGCTACGAACAACCATGCAGTCATGTCGGGCGGCAAAGCCGAATACTTCGTCGGCGTAGCCCACGTCAACAACGGTTTCCAGATGTCGGGAAACAGCTCTACCCAGGCCACGCTTGGGGCTGATGACGTCTCGTCCAAGATCATCACCTCGGACATTCGCAACAATCGCACGATCATGACGAGCGGTGAAGTGACACAGCTTTACGGAGTCCTCAAAAGGACCGAATCGCACATGGTACTGTCGGGCGAAACCTCGCATAACACACTCGAAATCTACGGCGGCACTGTTGGACTGGCTTACGGCGTGATTACCACTGCCAAGGGTAAGTATGACAACAATGCGGTCATCATTCATGGTGATAATTCAGACACCAAAATGATTTCCAGCTTGCACGGGATCCTGTTCAACCCCAACCTGAACGCGGCTCAGGATGTGAATACCACCTTCACTGGAAACACTGTTACCATTGACGATGCGCATGTCGGCGTCGTCTATCTGAATCAGACCCAAGCCAACGGTAAGTTCACCTATACCAACAACACACTAAATCTAACGAATGCCCAGAGCGAAACCGCTTACGGTATTTTTACTTCTTTCACTGACGATGGCGTGGACACTCAAATCGACAAGATTGAGAACACCGTCATCACGCTCGAAAACAGTACACTGACCGGAGATGTCTATCTGATTCGGGATCATTCGAAATCGAGCACCAGCGAAATCACCGGCAATTTCGTCAATTTGATCGGAACGTCCACCGTAGCCGGGACACTGTCTTTCGTCGATTCCAACTCGGCCAACGTCCATAACAACGGCCTTCGTGCCCAAGGCGTCCATTCCGTCGGTCAGTTCTTCGGTCAATACGACACGCTGCAGCTCACTGTCGGGACGGAAAACAACGCTACTAGCGGTGCGCCCATTCTGACGTTAGCTCAAGGCGATTTGGATCTCTCACACATTGACGTCACGATCAAAAATCTTGACGGCCTCAAAGCTAACGAAAGCTACAAGCTCATACACACCGCTGGCGGTACGATCCATGTCGACGCCGGTACGGTTTTCAAGACCGAGGGGACGCTCTTTACGGACACAACATGGAAATTCACGAAGGACTTCGATAAAGACACGCTGTCGACAGGAGATTTCGTAAAGGATGACGGTGGCTCCGGCATCATTCCGGACGTCACCCCAAACGACAACTCTCGTACCCTGTCTGATGCGATTCTCGGAAGTGTTGCCGTCATCAACCAAGGAGCTTCGTTTATCGCAAACGAAGGCTTGAACGCGATGGACTCCGCTTCGTTAGTCGATCAGTCTGCTGTGTTTGGTACGCTCGGCGGCGGCAAAACACGCTATGACACCGGCTCGCGCGTTGATGTCGACTGCATGTCCCTCGTTACGGGGCTTGTCACGCGCGTCACGCCCGAGTGGATGGTCGCGGGTTATGTTGAAGCTGGTTTCGGCAACTCCGAAAGCAGTACTCATGACGCTTCAGCCGAAGGCAACCATGATTACTATGGCGTCGGTCTGGCTTCGCGCTATCACTTCAACCTTCCTGTCTACGTTGACGGCTCGCTCCGCTTCGGTACCGCCTCGACGGAATTCTCCGGGAAGTACACTGAAGAGTCTGCCAAGTATGATGCCAACAGCCTCTATGGCTCCGCACACATTGGTCTGGGATACGTGTTCGACCTTGCCGATAAGGTGTCTCTTGACGTTTACGGTCGCTACATCTTCACGTACCTCGAAGGCGATACGGTTTCGCTCGGCACGGCTGATCACGAAAGATTGAAATCGGAGGATACAAAGACCCACACGATGCAGGTTGGTGCCATGCTTCGCGGCACGACGCCCGAAAACATTAGTTGGCGTTTCGGCCTGGCATATGAACATGTAGCCGACGGCGATGCCGAGTCGACCGTTTTCACGAAGACCGATCTCGTTGCTCTGGATATTCCTACGCTCGAAGGCGATTCGGGCATCGTGGATCTGGGGATTACAATGCGCTCGAAGCCAACTGATCCGATGGCGCTTGATCTTGGTCTCAAAGGATACGTCGGGGATTATCAGGGCGTAACCGGCACCGTGACCTGGAGCTACGCGTTCTAAGAGGTGTGTAGCACTTTAATGCCACTCCCCTGCGCATGAAAGCGGGGAATTAAACTAGGGCGTACAATCACGGTTGTACGCCCTAAAATGTTAGGTTCATCTCGGAAGTCCGTGGAACGCGGCCTTGACT
>OOAA01000459.1_pt1 | contig 29073 bp, 23 predicted proteins | sample 1671671 | NCBI WGS metagenome assembly OOAA01 (sample SAMN06348180, study PRJEB24527) | human gut metagenome | biome: human gut; feature: ankylosing spondylitis patient; material: feces | host: Homo sapiens | place: China | collected 2015-10 | reverse complement strand
GAGGCTTCCTGCGGCTGTTTCTGTGAAAAACATTTCGCCCGCCGACCTCACCGTCAGGCGGGCGAAACTTTCCGGACCAATCGAGCGGACTCAGGTAAAGCCTCAGCGGCTCCTCGTCTCGATCGCATCGATTGCGTCGATCACGGCCGAGCGGAAGCCCTTCCTTTCGAGCGCCGCAACGCCGATGATCGTCGTGCCGCCGGGCGAGCAGACGGCGTCCTTCATCGCACCGGGATGCGCGCCCGTCTCGAGCTGGAGCTTTGCGGTGCCCGCAAGCATCTGGGAGGCGAGCGAATAGGCGGCCGCGCGCGGCACGCCGTGCTTGACGGCACCGTCAGCGAGCGCCTCGATGAACATGGCGGCAAAGGCCGGACCGCAGCCCGCAAGCGTTCCCGCGGCGGACATCATCTTCTCGTCGGCGAATTCGGCAAGGCCGAGCTTCGCAAAGAGCTGCTCCACGAACGCCTCGTCGTCGAGCGTCATCGAATGACAGGCCTCGCAGATCACGATGCCCTCGTTGATGGACACGGGGGTGTTGGGAAGCGTCGAGAGATGGCGTGTGCCGGACTCGAGGATGGACTCGTAGAAGTCAAAGAGCCTGCCCACCGCCACCGAGAGGACGAGCCTGTCCTTGAGGATCCCGCGAATGGGCTTCACGACGCCCTCGACAAGATGGGGCTTCACGGCCACCACGACCACGTCGGCCCAGCGTGCGGCCTCCTCGCAGGTCGCAAAGGCCTTCATGCCGCGCGCCTTCGTGCGCGCCTCGAGCACGTCCTGACGGCGGGAGGCGGCGCCGAGCTGCTCCGGCTTCACCGCTCCCGAACGGATCCAGCCGTCGGCCATGGCCGACGCCATGTTCCCGAAGCCCAAAAACGCAATGCGCACCGTGGATAAATCAAGCATCTTTCTTCCTTCACTTTGAACGGCCCGGCACGCCTGACGGCGCCGCAAAACCGAAAACAGAATCTGATCATTATGGCGCACTTCGAAGGCGAACGGCTCAAACGCGCTCCACGCCTCATTCGACAAGAGAGGCGGGCATGCCTAAAATATCCTCCTGCAGGCGTTCCCAGAGGACGCCACGGTGATGACTTCAACCCTCAAACCACAGCCAGAAGACACAAATTGCGCAACTTTCTCAAGGAATTCCAGGCGTTCATCTCGAAGGGCAACGTCATGGATCTCGCCGTCGCCGTGATCATCGGCGCCGCCTTCTCCAACATCGTCAACTCGCTCGTCAAGGACATCGTCAACCCGATCCTCGGCGTGCTCGTCGGCCGCCCCGACTTCACGAACCTCTTCGTGGTCCTCAAGCCCGTCGAAGGCTACACGGGCCCCCAGACCTACGAGGCCCTCGTCAAGGCCGGCGCCACGGTATTCGGCTACGGCGCCTTCCTCACGGCCGTCGTGCAGTTCCTGCTGCTCGCCTTCGTGATCTTCTGGCTCATCAAGGTCGTCACGACCATCCGCAAGCGCCTCGAGGCCGAAGCCGCCAAGCTTCTCAAGGCCGAAGAGGAGAAGAAGGCCGCCGCTCCCGCCCCCGCCCCCGCGCCCACGCCCGAGGACGTCGTGCTCCTTCGCGAAATCCGCGATCTCCTCAAGAGCAGCGCCGCCTCGAACGCCGAGGTCAAGGCCGCCGTCGAAAAGCTCCAGCAGAAATAAGACCTCCGTCATCGAAAGTCACCGAAAGGCCGCATCGCAGTCGCTGCGATACGGCCTTTTTCATCCTGCAAAAATTCAAAAGGGGCCCCCGCCTCAGGCGGGAGCCCCTTTCGAATCATGGTTCGGACGTCTTCTCCGTCAGGCCTTGAGCGCCCCGGCGAGCCTGAAGAGCTGCGTGGCCGTGAGGCGCACGCCCTCGGCGCCGCTCGACATGGCTTCGCCGAGCGTCATCGGACGGCTCGTCACGGGCATCACAGCCGTGACGCCCTTCTCGTACAGGGCCTCGAGGTTCGTGCCTTCTGCGATGCCGCCTGCGAGCACGACGACGGGCGTGCCGTTCGCACGGGCCGCCACCGCACTGACGAGCTTGCCGCCCGCCGTCTGGTCGTCGACCATGCCCTCGCCCGTCACGATGAGGTCCGCATCGGCCGCAAGGGCGGAGAAGTTCATCAGGTCAAGAAGCGCATCGCTGCCCGACAGAAGCCTGCCGTTGAGGAAGGCGACGACGCCCGCGCCGCAGCCGCCGGCCGCGCCCGCGCAGGGCATGTCGGCGAGCTTCGGGCCCTTGTTGCGCTCGAAGATCGTGGCCAGATGCGCCATGCCGGCCTCCATCGTCTCGACCATCTCGGGCGTGGCGCCCTTCTGGGGGCCGAAGACCCTCGCGGAGCCGTTCGGGCCGCACAGGGGATTCGTCACGTCGCACAGCGCCTCGATCCTCACGCCGCTCTGGAAGAAGAACGGATTGAGAGCGATGTGGCGGATGGCGCCGAGCGTGGCGCCCGTCGGGATGAAGCTGCGGCCGTTGGGCGCCGTGAAGCGCACGCCGAGCGCAGCGGCCATGCCGCAGCCCGCGTCCGTCGTGCAGCTGCCGCCGAGGGTGATCACGATGCGGCGGTGGCCCGCATTGAGCGCCTCGCCGATGAGCTGGCCCGCGCCGAAGGTCGTCGTGTTGGCGGCGGAGAAGCCGGGCAGCCTGTGCTGCAGGCCCGCAGCCTCCGCGAGCTCCACATAGGCCGTGTCGCCCGCGCTCAGATAGCGCGCGCTCACGGGCTGGCCGCAGGGGCCGGTCACGCTGTGCACCACGAAGGAGCCGCCGATGGAGTTGCGGATGACGTCGAGCGTGCCCTCGCCGCCGTCGGCGGCCGGGATGGACGTCACCTGCGCGTCCGGCATGACGTCGAGCGCCGCCTTCTTCATGATGGCGCAGAGACGGGCGGAGGAAAGGCTCCCCTTGAAGGAGTCGGGAATCAGCAGAATTTTCACGATCAGGTTCCGTAGCGAGAAGTCGGCCGGCGGCCTTCGTGCTCGTCCAGAGCCCCATCGCCGGCCTCATCCGCACGCGTCGGACGGCGTGCGGGAAAAAAGTCCCTACATCATATCGATTTTGCGTGCATTTTGTACGATTCACGCCCGCAGGGATACATCTGCTCGCCTTTTGTCCGCACGCTCCGCGCGCCCCTATGAACCGCATCCATCCCGTCTGGCATGCACCTCGTCCGCCACGCCGAAACGGTAGTCGTCGAACACCTCCGCCGTCGACGGAAGCACCCACCTGCCCGAGGCATCCCGCTTCCCCGCCTCCGCGAGCCTTGCCCCGTTCGCACCGAGCGTCCAGACGCGTGAGCTGCGCATCTGCGCGCAAAGGCAGGTCTTCTCCCGGATGCCGTCCTGCGCCGTTCCCGCAGCCTCGGCCTCGCGCCAGGCCCTGAGATACGCGCAGCCGCCGTGATCAAGCATGTACCCGTAGGCCGCGCACTGCGGCTTGAGCGCGGCGTTGATCGCGGGACTCGACTTGAGCATCCTCATCGGATAACCCGTCGGCGAAATGCCGTTGACCTCGATGTCCTCCGCCCGCGCGTCGAAGTAGCGCTGCTTGACGGCGTCGGGCAGCCCCGACTCCCTCGTCACCGCAAAGCGCGTCGCGGCCTGAATGCCGTCCGCGCCCGCCTCCGTGATCATCCGCACACCGTCCGTCCCCGTGAAGACGCCGCCCGCCGCGATCACGGGAATCCGAAGCGCATTCTCATGCAGCCAACCCTTCACGTCCCGCACGATGTCGGCAAGCGAAAAGCGCTGCCAGTCCGCTCCGAAGCCCAGATGCCCGCCCGCGAGCGGGCCCTCGACCACGACGTAGTCAGGCAGGCGCCCCGTCTTCGCGGACTTCCTCATGAAGAGATTGAGTGCCCGGCGGCTCGAAACCACCACCCCGAGACACGCATCGCGAAACCTCGGATGCCCGCTCATGAGCGCAAAGGATCCCGCATGCAGGCCCGCCGAAAGGCTGATCCCGTCGACGCCCGCATCAAGCGCCCCGAGAAGGCGGGCCCTCAGGGTTTCGAGCGAGGCGTTCATCGTGAGCTTCTCCATGATATTGACGTGAATTCGCCCCTCGCCCGTCCTGCCCTCCATCACGCGCCCGAGATAGAGCTTCGCGGCCTCGCGGATCTTCTCCACGGGAAAGTGAAACCCGGCCTCGCCCGTCGTGCGCTCGAGCGCCTTGCAGGCAAGCGCCTTCATGCGCGTGAAGCCCGTCCCGAAAAGACGGTCCGCAAGGTCCGGCACCATCGCGTCCGAGACGTGCCCGATGCCACCGCGCGCGGCCACGGCCTGCGCCATTTCGGCGGTCGAAATGTTCACGCCCATCCCTCCCTGCATGATCGGAACCAAACTTCTCCCCTTGAGCTCAAGGCGAAAGTCGTCAAGTCGAAGGTCTTCGAGGCTTTTCATCTATGATGTCCTTTTCGTGCTTGCGTGCAAAGGCACGGCGCCCGTGCATCGCGTCCGAAAAGTCTGCCCGCGGAACCCTCTCCTCCCCGTCGCCCCATTCTCCGTGCAAACCCCTAGGAACAACCGTCCCCATTATCCCGTCACCCTCGAAACGGCTGCAGCACAATCATGTCAAAACTGCCCGACATGAAGGCTTGTCCGAACAGCCTACCCTTGAGGCGTCATCCGCCTGCATACCGTCCGAAAATGACGACGGGCCCGGAATCGCATGGATTTCGGGCCCGTTGGGCTCTGCATGGATGCAGATGCGCGCCAAAGCGCGCATGCCTCTTCAGATGATCATCATTCCATCGGCACAGTCGGCTTCTTCGGAACCTTGCAGCCGAGGATTTCCTTCGTCAGGTCGTTCCAGCGGTAGAGCGTGCCGCCGAATTCCTTCTGGAAGGCAACGGCGGCCTCTTCGGTGCTGAAGGAGGCGAGCGACTTGCCCATCGTGGCCTTGCGGCTCGAGCCCTGGACGTACCAGGCGGTCTTGGCGTCGATGAAGGTGGCGTCAGGATGCTCCCAGTCGTTGCCGACCATGTCGTTGACCCAGATGCCCGCGATCTTGTCGGACTCGCCGAGGCGAAGCAGCGTGCAGGTCATGCACTTCGTGCTGCAGAACTTGTAGACGTGGCCACTCTTCGTCACGATCTCGGCCTTCGGGCCGGGATACTTCGTGATCCACATGTCGCAGCTGTGGCACTGGTCCTGATCGGTGATCGGCTGCGTGCCGTTGTCGGCGGCAACGGCGCCGAAGGAAAGGCACAGAGCGGCGGCGACGCCGGCAAGCCTTGCGGTGAAGTTCATTTCGATTTCTCCCTGTGCGGCCCGTCTGGTCTGAGTGTCAGCGCACACCGCCGGGGGCGTGCGGAGGCGTCACGGCGTCCGGCCGCAGGACGCTCGTTGTCTATAAGTCGCAGACATTATAGTTCACCCAATTCTGTCGAACGCTTCAATTCGTTACGTTCGACTTTACCGAACACATCGTTCGCACCCACCTCTGGGAAAGCCCTTCGAACCTCCGTTAGCTCCTCGTTCACTGCATGGAGAAGAAGAGCATCAGGATGATCTGGCCCGAGATGATGCGCAGGAACATCGCGAGCGGGTAGACGGTCGAGTAGGCGAGCACGGCGAGGCCGCGTTCGGAGAGGCTGTTGACGAAGCTGAGCGCCGAGCTGCTCGTCGAGGCGCCTGCGATGAGGCCCGCGATCGTATGGAAGTTGAGCCGCATGAAGCGGCGCGCGACGACGGCCATGACGGCCATGGGCACGACGCTGATCACGAGGCCGAGCGCCATGTAGACCCAGCCGATGCCGCTCACGAAGGCCTCGATGAACATGTCGCCTGCGGCCAGGCCCGTGCTTGCGAGGAAGAACGTGAGGCCCCACTCCCTGAGCATCAGGTTGGCGGAGACGGTCGTGTACGTGACGAGATGAAAGCGCGGGCCGTAGTAGCTCAGCAGGATGGCCGCGATGAGCGGGCCGCCCGCAAGACCGAGCTTGATCTCGGTGGGCATGCCCGGAAAGGCGATCGGAACGCTGCCCAGAACGAGGCCGAGCGCGATGCCGATGAAGATCGCGAAGACGTTGGGCCTCTCAAGCCGCTTCTCCTGATTGCCCATCATGGCCGCCAGACGCGCCACTGCGTTGGCCGGACCCACGCAGTTGAGCGTGTCGCCGATCTGCAGGCGCAGCGTGTTGTAGGGAAAGAGCACGACGCCCGAGCGGTTGACGCGCGTGATGTTCACGCCGTCCATTCGCGAGAGGTGCAGGTCCTCGATGAGCGCGCCGTTGACCTCCTCGCGCGTGACGCTGATGAGGCGGGAGACGAGCGGCGAGTGCGCGGTCGCAAGGTCGATCTTCGTGTCCTCCTCGCCGCAGAAGGCGACGATCGCCTCCTTGTCGCGCGGGCCCGCCACGATGCGCAGCTTGTCGCCCTCGTGCACGACCGTGTCGGCCGTCGGACTCGTGATCACGCCGTCGTGCAGAATGCGCGAGCAGATGAAGTTGCGGCCGACGAGAGAGCGGATCTCACGCAGCGTATGATTGTCGAGCGCATGGTTCGAGAGCGTCACGTGAAAGTAGATCGGCGTCTGGGCGCGCTTCTTCTGCGCCTCCTCCCAGAGCATCTCCTCGTGCTTGACGTCGATCCCGAAGACCTTCCTCACGAAGAGAAGCGTCAGGATGACGCCGATGATCGACACGGGATAGGCGCAGGCATAACCCACGGTGATGTCGCCCTTGTACCCCATGGCTGCGAGCGCCTCCTGCGTCGCGCCCAGACCGGGCGTGCTCGTCACGGCGCCGAAGTGCACGCCGAGGAGCTGCGGCAGAGCCAGCGCGCCGTCCGAAGCCGCCCAGATCCCGACCGTCAGAAGCAGGCTCACGCCCACCGACAGGCACATCAGCCCGTTGAGCCCCCAGCCGCTGTTTCTCAGGGTCGAGAAGAACGACGGGCCCACCTGCAGGCCGATGAAGAAGACGAAGAGGACCAGGCCGAAGTTGCGGAAGAACGAAATGATCGAGGGGTCGACGTCAACGCCCAGATAGCGCGCAAAAAGGCCGAGAAAAAGCACGCAGGTGACGCCGACCGAGACGCCGAAGAACCTGAAGCGCCCGATCCAGAGACCCGCCGCAATGATGAGCGAATACGCGAGAAGCGCGTGCGTGAAGGAGCCCGAGTCGGTAAGAAGAGCTTGAAGCCAGCCCATGACAGAAATTTCCGGAAGTTTGAATCCGCAACCAATTGCAATCCGTCATTGTAGTTCAGGGCGCCCCCGAGCCGCCACACGGGCGGCCCCTGCGCTCCTGCGCTTAGGGCTTCCGGGCCACGATGCAGAAGCTCGTCGTCACCTGCGCCTCTCCGCCGCCCGTCGCCACCGTCCTGCGGTCCTCGCTCGCAACGCGCACCTCGGCGCCGAGCGACTCGAGCACCTCGACGTCCCACGCGGGACGTTCGATGCACGACAGCGGCAGATCGCGCGCAATCCTGTCGATGCGCTCGCTGCTCACGCCCCTCATGTACCTCGCCGCATGCCCCGGCGCGGGCGCGGACCTCAGCGCCCAGAGCGCATAGCGCTCGTCAAAGAGATGCAGATAATGATTGCCGTCGATCACAAGAAGCCTGCCGCCCGGCTTCAGAAGACTCATCCAGCGCCTGTACGCCTCGGCGGGCGCAGGCAGGTTCCAGAGCACGCACCGCGAGACGATCAGGTCCAGCGACGACGGCTCCATCCCGGGATCCGTCACGTCGCCCAGCCTGAAGTCCGCCTCAAGCCCGCGGCTCTTAGCGTTCGCCCCCGCGTGCTCGAGCATCTCGGGCGACAGGTCCATGCCCGTCACCCTGCAGCCGAGTCTCGCCAGCACGATGCTGAAGATCCCCGGACCGCAGCCCGCATCAAGCGCCCGCATCCCGGGCTTCGCCCCGAGCTCCGTCCTGAACAGGTGCTCAAGCACAAGCCCCGTCCCTCCGTCAAGCTCATCGCAGTTGTGAAGCGAATAGCCTTCCGCGCGTGTGTTCCAGTAGTCGCGCACGTCGTCCGAGAGTGTCACGGCGAATCTCCTTTCTTCGTTCTGTTGTCGTGCGTATCGCCTTCACGCTCAAGCCTCCCCGTGCATCGTCGGGTGGCATCAGGCGTATGAAGAGTTTGGATTTCGTATGATACTCCCAAACTCCGCCACACCGCTCCTGGCCGGCGGTACTACGACGATCGGGCTAGCGACTCCGCCCGATCGAAAGCGTTGCCTGAAAAACGTCCCGCCCGATCTTTTCTGATAAAGTTCGACTTTCGGGTTAACCCGACCACGCCTGACGACCTTCGCAAAAGCCTCCGAGCGACCGCCGCGCCTCTCCGGCGCTTCCGGCCGTCCCGCGCAGCCGGGCGCAAGTTCAGAACAACAGGCACCATGTTTATTCGCGCACTCATCTTTTTCTTCGGGCTTCTGATGCTCTCGACGGGCATCTCGGTCATCACGCACGCTGGTCTCGGCACAGGCACCATCAGCTCCGTGGCCCTGGTCCTCTCCAAGGCCCTTCCGCTCTCGATGGGCTTCTTCGTCTTCCTCACGAACGTCTTCTTCTTCGTGCTCCAGACGGCGGTCGATCCGTCACGGTTTCTCGTGAAGCTCGTCAAGCAGATTCCGATCTGCTTCGTCTTCGGCCTCTTCTTCGACGCGGCCTATGCGCTCACGTCCTTCGTCGCGCCCGCCGCCTACCTCGAGCAGCTTGCGACGGTCTTCATCGGCACGGTCTTCAACGGCATGGGCATTGCGGGCATGGTCTTCGCGCGTCTGGCGATCCTGCCGCCCGAAGGTCTCGTCATCAGCATCATCAGGCGCTGGGGCGGCTCCTTCGGCAACCTGCGCACCGGCATCGACGTCTTCCTCGTCATCGCGGCCACCTCGCTCTCCTGCCTTCTCCTCGGCTCGATCGAGGGCGTGCGCGAGGGAACGCTCGTCGCCGCCGTCTGCGGCGGGCAGTTCGCCAAGGTCTTTCTCAAGGTCCTCGGCCGCCTCTTCGCCTCCACGCTCGTCCAGCCCCTGCGCTCAAGGCCGCCGAGAAGTGAAACGAGCGAAAAGTACTCGTAGAGCCTCGGACTCGTCACGCTCGCAAGCCTGCTCACGAGCTTCTCAGCCTCGACGGGCCTGAGCTCGAACCACTCGCGCATCAGCTCGTAGACGAGCCTGTACTGGGACGTCTCGATGAAATGCCTCGCGGGCGCGGGCAGCCTGTTCACGGGCTCGGGCGTCACGCCGAGCGCGTCCCGGTAGAGCTCCGCAATGCGCGAGAACACGATGCCGTAGCCCCTCAGGACGTCAGCCTCCGAACTCACGATGCGCACGGCGGCCATGCGGCCGATGGTCCCCGCGTCAAGAGGTCCCGCGCCGACGCGCACCGCGTCCTCGAACGCCTGCGCCAGACGCCTCGTCTCCGATGCAAGAAGCAGCGGAAAGCCTGCCACCACGCGGTTTTCATAAAGGTCCCTGCTCAGCTCGGACGTGCGCACGAGCGCATGAGCGGGCATCCAGTTCGCGCCCCGCATGCGGATGCCGTGTCCCGGCGCCACTCTCTGCCACTCGTGCGGATGCGAGGCCATCCAGCGCGCGGCCTCGGGCGTCATGTCGCGCATGCGCTCGATGCTCATGCGTCTGGCAGTGGAGGCGAGCCTGCACTTGGGATCCTCGCGGAAATACGGATACTGCCTCTCGTAGAGAGACGACAGACGCTCGAGCACGCCCAGAAGATCGCCAAGCGAATCGTCGCCCGTCCTGACGGCATCGCCCCCGAAGAGCCTCTCCACGTGCTCCGCCACGCTCTCGCTCATCCTGAGCAGATTGTCCGAGGCAAGCCCCGGCTTGAGAATGATGCGAAGCGGCTCGGCATAGAAGAAGCTGCACGCCTGAGGTCCCATGCTCACGAGCACCTCGAGCTTCGCCACGCCGATCATGTTGTCGAAGGGAAGCGGATCCTGCAGCTCGAGGTGTACGCAGTCCTCCTCGCGATACTGGTCGCCCGCGAGCACCTCGCCGCCCATCCTGACGGTGACGGCGGCCCTCGGCGGAAGGCCCGAAACCTCAAGCGACATGGGCACACCCGCCTCCACGGCGGGCTGCCCCGACCAGTCTCCGATCAGGGGCTCAGCCTCATGAAGCGGCAGCGGCACGGGGGCCGCGCCCTCGGGGCGGACCGTGAGCACGAGCGTTCCCGCCTGCACGCCCGCACCTGCATCTTCAGCAGTCATGGCCACCTCCGTCAGAAGAAGCGGTAGCAGTCCATGGCCTCGTCGCCCTGACGCAGAATGCGGTCGACGACCTCGACGGACCTCGACAGTCCGAGCGACTCAAGACCGCTCCTGAACTCCACGAGCTTCTCGCGGTAGGCGGCGCCCGTGCCCGTGATGCGCGGCAGGCACTTCTGCATCACCGCAAAGTCGGCCGCATCAAGCCAGGCGGGCTTGTCCCCGTCCGCAAAGATCGAGGACGCCGCGCCCACGTATCCGTTCATCTGGCGGATCGAGCGGGGCGAGAGCCTGATGCCGAAGCCTTCGAGCATGGGCATCAGCCTGTCGTGCAGGTCCGAGAGCTCGCGCGCGTTCTTCGAAACGGCCTTCGCCCCGAAGTAGGCCTGAAGCTCCTTCCAGGACACGGGTCCCACGACCTTCGCGGGGCTCGTGTTTTCAATGCAATCGACGACGGGCAGCGTCACGACGGCTGCACGGTCGATGAGGCGCGGCGAGAGCGTCTCGGTCGTACTGTCGTTGTTGATGGTCGCCATGAAGCGCAGCGTCTCGGGCACCTTCGTCGGCGCCTTGTCCCAGAGCGTCACGATGCCGGACGACGTCTGCTCGTCGCACAGACGCATCCAGTCGGACCAGTAGTACTCCATCGGCGAGAGGTTCGCCTCGTCAAGCAGCATCATCGCGGGATAGACCGACCCCGATGCGCTCCTCTCCTCCGCATCAAGCGTGCGGAGCAGGTCCCATCTGGCGGGATCCGAAGACTCGAACCTGTTCGTGATCGGATTCCAGTAGCCCACGAAGTCGCGCTTCGACGTCCAGCCGTACTCGACCGGCACGTGCACGAAGCGTCCGGCGGAAAGACCCGCACGCTCGTCGGACGACAGCAGGTTGTCGAAGGCGTCCAGACCCAGCGTCCTCGCCAGAATGTGGCAGATCGAGGTCTTGCCCGAGCCGGGCTCGCCCGAGAGCACCGTGAGGAAGTTCTGCGCCCAACAGATGTAGAGGTTGAGCACCGTGTTCTCATCGTAGCGTCGAACCTCCTGCACGGACCTGACGAGCGCATCGGCCAGCTCGCGTCCCCTGAGCTTCGCGGGCCTGACGCCGCAGACGGCCTGCGCGAGCCTTTCGCGACGGCTCCTGTCATCGTCCTCAGTCCAGGCGTCGAGCGCCCTCACGAGGGACTCGGGCATCAGCTCGCCGTCGGCTCCGTGCGTGCGCTCACAGATTCTTTTCGACTCCTCGAGAAGCTTCGTGTGCAGGTTTTCGAGCCTGCGGTAATTCTCGCGACGCTTCTCAAGCATCCCGTCCAGCTTGAGAAGCTGCTCGATCACGTCCTTCTTTGCATCCAGAAGACAGGACGCGAGGGCCTTCCTCCGGAGCTCCGCGTCGAGCTCCTTCTTGCTTATCTCGAGACTGGCGTACTTGCGAGTGAGCTCGTCCCTCTTGCCTTCCTGCACTCGGATGTTTTCGCTGAGCGTCTTCTCCTCGGCCTTCAGGCGCTCGACCCTCACGCCCACGAGAGTCTTTGCGGAGATCTTGTCGATCAGCTTGTCACCGACCGCCACGCGCGAGATCACGGCGTCAATCATGGCGTCGTTGCCGGCCCTGATCTCGTCGAGCACGAAGTTCGCGACATGCTCCTTCACCTCCTCCTTGTACTGCAGGCGGCGCATCACGTTTCTGGCGCGGGCAAGGCGACCGGCCGTCACGTCCGGCTCCACGTCCTCGAAGGCCTCGGGAGACTGGAGCCGGTCCCTGATGTAGGCGGCACGCACAGCAGACTTCTCAAGAAGGCGCCTGAGCAGATCCGCGTCACTCCAGACGTCGACCGAAACCGCATCCATGAAGGCCGTCTTCGCGCAGCGCACGCCCACGTGCACGGGCTGGCCGGCGCCCTCCCACCTGACGTACTCGCGAACCTCCTCGACCTTGTCGGCCTTGATCCTGAAGGCGGACACGAGCCCCTTGTTGACGGTGCCGGAGAACGTGACGTAGTTCTTACCGCGGTTGTCTCTCTTCAGGCGCAGAGGACCGTAGAAACAGTCCTTGTACTCGAGCAGCACGAACTCGTTGGCAACCTTCATCTCGCCTTCCAGATCCTCAGAATCCGTCACGCTGACGGGAATCATCGTCGAGGTGAAGTCGATGCGGTCTAGGTCCTCGGCGGGCTTCACGACAAGATGAATGCCGAAATCAGACGCGCTGAAGAAGCGCTTGCTGCTCGTGATCCTCGAGAAGTCGACGAACTTGCAGAAATCGGAGCGCACACGGCCGTTTTCGTCGAAGTTCTGCATCAGATCCGACGGGTACAGGTCAATGACGTAAAAGGCGCCTTCCTTGATCTGGTTGCGGCCCGCCGACTTCAGGTTGAAGGCACCGTAGGAGGGGAAAAGCTGCTTGGCCTCCGACTCGAGCGCGCCGAAGCGGTCCTTGTACCACTCGGCGAGAACATAGAAGTTGAAGAAGTTTCCGCCACTCGTGCGGATGTAGCCCAGATAACGGGTCACGCCTCGCGGCAAGGGCGGCACGGTGACGGAGAAGTCTCGCGGAAAGACGGTGCTCGCCTTCGCCCCTTCAGCGGGCACAGGCACGACGGGTGCAGGTACGACGGGGGCAGGCTCGGCGGCAGACTCGGCAACCTTCGCGGCCTCGACGCCGGGGACTTCGTCCCCCGTCTGCGCAGGAGCCTCCCGAGCCCCCTCAGTCTCGGACGCACCGGCAGGGACGGCCTCAGCCGGGGCCTGCTCCTGCGAGGGCTTTTCGGACTTCTCGCCTGCGGACGCCTCTTCGCCTTCAGGATCGCCGTCCTTCCCCTCGTACAGGCTCGGATCAAAGCTGATGGAGAGAGTGGTCTGCGAGTTCGCGCCAAACTCCCTGCAGTAGCGTTCAAGGAAGGCCTTTGCGTACCACGACAGTCCGAATCCGCAGATGTAGATGATGAGCATGGCAAATGCCCTGCGGTCATAAGGAGTGCCGTCGATCTCCTCATGAAAGGCCCTCATCGCCTCCTTCGACTTCTCGTGTGTCGCAGCAGCCTCCACGCGTCTGAAAAAGGCCTCGGGCGTCTTGTCCTCAGACAGCCCCGGATAGTCAAGCGCATGCATCTTCTCCGTGTTGGCGGCTGTCATCAGCGGCAGGGAGCCCCGCCACAAGCATCTCGAGAAGACTCTTGTCCTTCTCAAACCAAGAGCCTTTCAGCGTGCGTTTTCCTAGAACATGCTTGAGCCTCTTGGTGAGGTAGTCCCTCTCCTCAGCCTTCAAATGTCTGAAAGCCCAACTCAGCATCTCAGCTTCTGCCAGCCATCCTTCCTTGCCCGGTCCAAACATGCCCATATTCTTACCTCTATATCAAAAAAATTGCGAAGCTCGCGCAATCCTGAAAGTATTTTATAGAGTGGTACGAGATGGTGCATGCTTCGCACGGGAGACGGGCGCGGCGAATCGGGATTCTGGCATGGAAAAAAACGGCCGCCCGCTTCACCCGGCCTGCAATCTGTGTCAAAATAACGCCTTTCACGCTTTTCAAGGCTTCCGCCTTGAGGGGCGCCAGGCAAGATAGAGGCGCAGGGACTGCATCAGTAGACGGCCGAGGAGGTATCCGAGGACGCCGCTCGAAAGGGCAGCCTGCCGAAATGACGCCGCGGACACGCGGCGGCCATTGGTGACGCGGAGAACATCCGCCTCACTCCCGCCGATCCGCGGCGGAGGAGCTGTCGCTGACCGTTCGGTCGCTTTTCGACAGTGCGGCCGGCAGGCCCGCACCCGGAAAAGTTCGCCCGGACATCTGCTGCAAGCCCGCAAGGCCCCGCCGGCCGCTGCAGGTTCGCTCCGTGTCCTCCCTCCTGCGAACGCATTTCTTTCCGGAGATTCCTACCCACATGTCCGACACTACCACCGGCTCCAACACCGGACTGCGCCGAGACCTCAAGGCGCGTCACATCACGATGATCGCCGTCGGCGGCTCCATCGGCACGGGACTTTTCGTGGCGTCCGGCGCGACGATCGCCCAGGCCGGTCCCGGCAGCGCCCTGCTCGCCTACTCGATCATCGGCCTCATGGTCTACTTCCTGATGACGAGCCTCGGCGAACTCGCCGCCTACGAACCCGTGGCCGGCTCGTTCTCCACCTACGGCCGCCGCTACGTCGACGAAGGCTTCGGCTTCGCCCTCGGCTGGAACTACTGCTACAACTGGGCCATTACGGTCGCAGTCGACCTTGTGGCCGCCCAGCTCGTCATGGGCTGGTGGTTCCCCGACGTGCCCGGAACACTCTGGAGCGCACTTTTCCTCGCGTTCATATTCACGCTCAACTACATATCCGTAAAAGGCTTCGGCGAGACGGAATACTGGTTCGCGCTCCTCAAGGTCGTAACCGTGATCCTCTTCATCTGCACGGGCTTCGCGATGATCTTCGGAATCCTCTCGGGCGACACGCCTGCGGGCTTCGAGAACTGGGCGATCGGCGACGCGCCCTTCGTGGGCGGCCTTCCCGCCCTGATCGGCGTCGCCATGGTGGTGGGCTTCTCCTTCCAGGGAACCGAGCTCATCGGCATCGCCGCTGGCGAAACCGAGCATCCCGAGAAGAACATTCCCAAGGCCGTCCGACAGGTCTTCTGGCGAATCCTGCTCTTCTACATCCTCTCGATCTTCGTCATCAGCCTGATCATTCCGTACACCGACCCGCGCCTTCTCAGGAACGACGTGGCCGACATCGCCGTAAGCCCCTTCACGCTCGTCTTCGAGCACGCGGGCCTGCTCTCGGCCGCCGCGCTCATGAACGCCGTGATCCTCACCTCGGTGCTCTCCGCTGGCAACTCCGGCCTCTACGCCTCCACGCGCATGCTCTTCGTGCTCGCGCACCAGGGTTCGGCCCCGAAGATCTTCGGCAAGCTCTCCGCCTCCGGCGTCCCGCGCAACGCGCTCTTCACCACGACGGCGGTCGCGGGCCTGTGCTTCCTGACGTCCCTCTTTGACAACCAGTCCGTCTACCTCTGGCTGCTCAACACCTCGGGCATGAGCGGCTTCATCGCCTGGCTCGGCATCGCCATCAGCCACTACCGCTTCCGCCGCGGCTACATGATGAACGGCTACGACGTCAACAAGCTGCCCTACAAGTCGTCCTTCTTCCCGTTCGGACCGATGTTCGCCTTCGCGCTCTGCATGATCATCATGCTCGGCCAGAACTACCAGGCCTTCCTCGCGGGCACGATCGACTGGGCGGGCGTGGTCGCCACCTACATCGGCATCCCGCTCTTCCTCGCCATCTGGCTCGGCTACAAGCTCATCACGGGCTGCCGCTTCGTGCGCTACAGCGACATGAAGTTCCCGGAAAAGTACCGCTAGGAAACTTCACTGACAACGGGCGGCCCGCTTCCATCAAAGCGGCCGCCCGCAGGCTTCACTCCTCCTGGCTCTTCCCATCTGCGGCCTGCGCAGAAATCGTTCCAACCAGTTGCAGCCTCGTCATGGACGTCAGTCGACTACCTGCCTCTCTTCCCGCCTTCTGCATCAGGACGTATCCGGGTGCCCCTCTCTTCGATCTCACGATCTGCATGCCCGACTCTCCGTCGCTTCGTCGACGGGGTCATCGAGCTGCATTATCCGGATGCGCACTATCCGCGGATTCATCGGCAAACCCGGCAGGTCTTCAAGGTGGTGGGGGCGATCTTTCCCAAGCAGGGAAAGCGCGGGCGGTGGTCGAGCAACCAGCAACCTTAAATGCGCAGGCGGGAGGATCGGGCGCGCAATGCTAGAATTTCCGCCTCCTCAAAGGAAGTTCCATGTCAAAAAAGCCTAGCCCCAAAAAGAAGTACGGTCCGCGCGCAGTAGCTGTTCCGCATTATCTCAACAGCCTCACCTCCGATGTAGATCGGAGCCATGACGCCCGCGACGAGAATCGCGTCTTTCTTCTCCAAGTTGCCAACCGAACTGTCGAGAAGAAAGATCTCGCCATGTACGGTCGGATCATGCAGATAACTTGGGTTCTTACCGCGAAGATGGAACGCGCGAAGGAACTTCGCCAATGTCTCTACAACGGCCTCGTAGCCATCGGATGTTACATTGCGGAGAAGCCAAAGATTCCGTTCGACGACAAGATGTTCGAGGAGCTCTCACTGGCAACGGAAGTCGCGCGAGATATTCTGGAGAACTCGGGCGAGATTGAGCGCGCGCAGGCTGGTGCGGCTGTCTTGTCGGGGCGTGTGAAGTTCGAGTCGGAGGCGGACAAAATCACGGGGTGGGAGATGGTGTTGCGTTGAGAAACAGGAAAAGGAAAGGCAGGCATGAAGAGGTGCTCTTGTATTGCAATGCAATACGCTTTAGATTTTGACATCCTCCCGCGTATTGATACGCCGGGAGGATGTCAAAAGCATCTCGGCTTTCGCTGATGCAAAGTAAGAGATCCGCCAATGCTCTTTTTCGAAATCGAACAGCTTCATTAAGAAAACGGTCGCCCCTCCAAACGGAAGGGCGGCCTAACTATTTCATGGCGTGCAGGACTCACTTGACGCCGTTGATGCGCTGGATGAACCCGACGAAGCAGCCAAAGCCGATCGGGAGCGACGTCTCATCCTGAATGCAGAAGTCCCCTCGATGATGACCGGAATGGTTGCATCCGTAGTAGAAGAACACCGCCTTGCCGCCATGTTCCTGAACGCGACGGATCAGCATCGTGCAGTCTTCACTGCCGATTTTGGCATTCATGTCGACGACGCTGTCGACGCCAGGAACTTGAGTTGCGACTTCCTTGACAATGGAAACAGCTTCTTCGTCGCCTCGGTAGGTCACGGCCTCGCCCATGCGGGTGAGTTCGTAGTCGACGCCGTAAGCTGCGGCAAGCCCCTTGACCGTCATCTCAACGTTGGCTGCCATGTAGTCGTTGATTTCCGTCGATTCGCCGCGCACTTCGAGCTGCATGAAGGCGTTTTCGGCAATGATGTTTCGACCTGTGCCGGATTCGAACCGACCGATCTGCACGCGGGTGATGCCTTGGCTGTGCCCGGGCAATGATCCGAGCGACATGCAGGTCGCGGCGCCGCACATCAGCGCGCTGCGGCCCTTTTCGGGAGAACCGGCCGCAGCGGCAAGACCGTGGTAGCGGAGGTCGAACTTCGTCGTGGCAAGATAGCCGAAATGAGAGACGCCGACTTGACCGAGACGCGCGGAGCAGCCGATGTGGGCGCCAGCAAACCAGTTGACGTCGTCGACGATGCCTTTGGCTGCCATTGCCGCAGCGCCGCGCACGCCTTCTTCGGCAGGCTGGAAGAGAATCTTGACAGTGCCGCAGAGCTTCTCACGGTTTTCCGAGAGCCAGCGGGCGGCGGCAAGGCCCACGGCCGTATGACCGTCATGACCGCAGGCATGCGAGAAGCCGGGATAGACCGAACGATAGTTGCCGGCATTGGCCTCATGAGCCGGATCGTTGCTTTCTTCGATGGGGAGGCAGTCGATGTCAACACGGATGCCGGTCACGGGACCCGGACGGCCCGTATTGAGAACGGCCATGGCGCCCGTGTAGCCGCCCAAGTGTCCGAGGAAGTCGGCGGGTACGCCGTGCTCAAGCGCCCGCTTTTTAGCCTTCTCAACCAGATCAGCATTACGGCCCATGACGGCGGAGGGTTCGATGACGTCGATGCCGGCCTTCCACTCGAGACCGAGCGCCTTGAGGCGTTGCACGATGAACCACGTCGTTTCGAATTCGCACCAACCTTCTTCAGGGTGGGCGTGAAGATGGCGACGGTCAGCAATGAGTTGTTCTTGAAGAGTCAATTTTGTCATGACGATTCCCTGAAGTATCAAAGGTCGAAGATGAAGCCGAGAAGGATGACGTTAATGATCATCGGGATGGCCATGCGCTTCGAAACCTCAAGCGGAGAGGCCTTGATCATGCCGGCGATGACGAGTGTGGCACCGGCGATCGGCGAACACATGCGGCCCAAGGCGCCTGACAAGGCGGCCACAATGCCGAGGTTGGGAATCTGCATGCCGAATTCGGCGGCATAGGGCGTCACGGCCTGATTAAAGGCGTGGCCTGCGGCGTCACCCGAACCGGTGAGAACGCCCATCAGGAAGGGACCGAAGTTGGCGGCGTAGCCAGCGATCTCGCGAGAGTTCTTGAGCGTTTCGATGAGGGCGTCAATCACGCCTGCCGCACGAAGACCACCTGCAAAGCAGCCGGCCGCGATGATGATGCCCATGATGTTGGCATAGCCCTTGCCCATGCCGTTGAAAAATTCTTTTGTGACCTGTTGAGGATCAGCTCGGGAAACAAGGAACGTGAAGATCACGCCGTAGATCATGGCTTCGGCAATCGACATCTTGAAAATCGGCAGAACCGTGGCGCCCAAAAACAGGATGATGATCGGAAGCACGGGGGCCAACGCCATCAAGATGTTCGGACGTTCGGGCAGCTCGCCGCGGGCGTCGGAAGCCACCTCAAGCGATTCGCCTTCTTCACCGGCTTTTGCCTTCTTGTAGTCGCGGAAGACGAAAACCATGGCCGTCACAAGCAGAATGTTGAGCGCGCAGAGCGTCAGGATTTTCGGGGCGAACTCAACGATGAGGTCCATGACTTCCATGTTGGAGATCTTGGCAACCCAGACGTTGTGGCTCGAACCCGGGCTGAGGGAGGACGGAATGATCGAGCCGATAATGGCCGCACCGGCAATGGCGGGCTTGAAGCCTGCGCGAACCATGAGCGGAATCATCGTGGGACCCAGAGCAGCCGCACAGCCGGCGGCGGACGGAATGGCGATGGCGACGCAGGAGGCAATGAGCATGCAGAAGGGGAGGAGGAAGATGCCCAGACGCCCGAGCGGCTTCACCATCAGGCCGACGAAGTGCACGTCGCAACGCGTGATGGCGATGACGGCGGCAAAGCCCATCGATGAGCAAATGGCCGTGATGAGCGACTTGTTCGTCATGTTGGCGACGAAGGCACCGAGGGCGGTTTGTGGCGAAAGAGCGAAGAGCGCCATCACCAAGCCGGCGACGAAGAGCACAAGGCGCGTTTCGATGCGCTTGAGAAGCGCGGCGATTGTGAGCAGGACGATAAAGCCTGCCATCCAGATAGTCCAGGTCATGCTTTAATCCCCATGGTTCTGAAGTGAGAGAGGGTGCCGTACTTGCAGACGAGAAGTTCGTACTCGTCAGGGTCATAGAAGCGGCACTTGCCGGCGGTGAAGCTTTGCGCAACCTCAATCGAGAAGCGGACGGCTTCGTCGACGTCCGCAACATGTGTGGCGCCCGTCGCGCAACCGGCAACTTGAGATTGCGTCGTGATGGCAACGCCGATGCAGGGACTCGTCGTCGCGACGCTCGGCTGCAGAATCGAATTGATGTGGTAAATATTATTCCCGTACGGGGTAATATCCTGTTGTGCAAGCGGCAGAACCTTCGGCAGGCATCCCGTGGTAGATTCGAGAATGGAGAGCAGATCTTCGCTCGTCCTCAACAGGTAGCCATCCTTGACGGTCGGCGTAATGGCGATGCCGCGTGCGTTGAGAATGCGATTGCCTTTGGTTGTATCGATGCTCAGCAGCGCATCCATGGCCGGATCGACTTCTTCGGCATTGCATTGCGCGCTCGTGACGGGCGAGTCCATGAAGGGCACGGGTTCGTGCGGACGAGTGGGGGCGTTGGGACATACATGAGTTCGAATCATGACGTCGCCCTCCAGAATGTCGCCGCGTACGTGCATCTGGCCGAGCTTGGCGGCAATGGTCAGGGCGGCAAGCGCGCCGTCCCCGTCGGACGTGAAGCCGATGAGAGCCGGACGAGCGCCGAGCCCGCCGAGACGGCCGACAATGCCGAGGGTCGGAGCATTGCCTCCGGCAGTCTTGCCGTTTCGACCGGGAATGAGGACGTTGACAAAGTCCGTGGTTTTTCCGTTCGTGCCGATGGTTTTCGTTGCGGCGTCCCGAACGCCCCAGTCTTTGAGTCGGGTAACGACGGATTCGCCCGTGACACGCGGGTCGTCAAGCAAGTCCAACAGATCCAACAAGATTTTCATTGTGTTCGCCCTCCTTGGGTATGGCTGTAGGAACAATTCTGTTCCTTCGGACTGGGTTGGAGTAGCACCATGCCGAGGAGTATTATTAAGTATTCTCAAGAGGAATAATCCGGCATGAAACTACCGTTTTTCAACGAGTCTCTCAATGCTTTTCTGGCGGTTGCGGCCGAGAGAAGCTTTTCTGCGGCCGCAAAGAAGCTGGGCGTGACCCAGTCTGCGGTCACGAAAGCCGTGGCGCGGCTGGAAAAGGAGCTTGAGGTGGAGCTCTTTGATCGCGGCTGTCGACCGGTCATGTTGACGGAAGAGGCCATGTTGCTCCTCAAGGATGTGCTTGCCTGTCAACATACGCTCGAAAATACAGCCGAATTCATGCAGTCTCGGTCGAACTTGAAGCCTGTTTACCGAATCGGAGTCATCGAAGGATTGTCGAAAAGCCTGATGCCGCAACTGATCAAGGCGCTACAGTCCGAGGCGTCGGAAATCGTGACACAGATCGGCACATCGCTTGTGCTCGTTGAAAAGTTGGTGAGGAATGAGCTCGACTTCGCCTTCACGAGTGCCGCCTACGACGAAGTGCGCGGCTTGTACCGGACAAAGCTCTTCGAAGAAGAATCGATTGTTTTGATGCCCAAGGCCATGGCCGCCAAGCGAGATTCGTGGACGTGGTCCCAGTTGCAGCTTTGCGGCATTCCTTTTCTTCATTTTGCGCGCGAAGGCGGCGTGGGCAGAATCAACGATGCCTATCTCAGTCTTCAGAACATCAAGACGCCCAATCGCATCGAGGTCGACTCGACGGGCATCATGACGTCCCTCATTGCGCAGGGCATGGGGTGGACGGTCGGCAGTCCGCTCACATTGGTGCAGAACTTCGATTTGATTGACGAGATCGCTGCGATTCCGACCCCGCCTCCGGGGCTTCAGAGATCGCTTTTTCTAGTCTGTCGCGATGACAGGAGTGAAGAGAGTCGCCGGAAGTTCATTCGGCTTGCCCAAGAGATGATGAACGCCCATGTGGTGCCGCTCTTTGACGAGGTGAAGCGCCGAGTGGGATGTTGAGGGCGGGCTTTTCGGGGAAAGCAGGGTTTGCACAAAAACAGCCGCAGGCAGCCCCCGAATTCGCGGGGTGGGATGCGGCCGATGTTGCGCAACCGATGTAGCCGGAATCAAGGAAGACCATCTTCTCAAGGCCCTTCAGAAGGTCGCCCAGATGAGTAATGTCATGTTCGTTAGCCGGTGCGGCGACCGTGCCGTAGATGATCCCCGATTCAGAACACGCGGCAATATGCTCCTTCATCCCGAAATGCCAGGTGTTGGCCTTCTTGCCTGAAGCCATCTCAAGATCTCGGGCGTGAGCCTTGTTCTTGGTTGACGACGGCGCTTCGATAAAAGTGCCGTCAGCGGCAACCATTTCAAAAGAACAAGCTCCGGCCTCTACGGCCAGATTTACCGTGCGCTCGAGGAATTTTTGAGCCAACCCATATTGGTCAATGAAATGCCTGAAGCGCAGTATCGTCGAGTCTGAGATGAACAGACGTGTGCTGGACACGCGGCAGAAGCTGCGAGCCACCATGTCGCTCGCCAAATATGACTCCATCTCCGGATCAGACAGATTGAGAGAGACCTGAAGCAGGTGAACACGAACCATCGTTTCAAGGCGTGTATACGGCCTTCCTTGTTGAACCGTCTCGCCAGCTTTGATGTGGTAGTGCGGCAGGCATAGTTGGATTAATTCGTTGATTACGTCATCAGTCAGCCGATCCATGGCATTCACCCGGCGATCAGCATGAGCCCGACGAACCTGTAGGAACTTTTCAGCATCAATGTCTGCAAAGCTCAGTTGACCATCGAATAACTCTTCCATAACTACATCAAATTTGATGAGCTTGTACTATAGAAGTATACTGTTTCTAGGGCAAAAACAGCATTTTTTGAGGCTGTACGGAAAAACCGAACGGAACATTTTTGTTTCATTCGGCTTGGCAACAGAGGGTTTTGAAGAGCTTCCTTTATTCCCGCTTTCCCGAGCGTCTTGCCCGAGGCCGTGCGGGCAGGCTAAGATTCTCTGAACCAGACCGCCTTTTCCGCCATGCCGTCCCTTCGAATCCAGCTTTCAGCTCTCGCCGCCGCAGTGCTCGGCGCTGCGGCCGTGCAGGCCGCGCCCTCCCACGGCGGCGTTGCGGCCGTCTCGTCCGCATCGCAGACGGGCTCGGGCGAAGGCGACGTGAAGATCGGCATCATGGACACGATCAGCACGGCCGTCGACACGGCGAGCCTGAGGGAAGGTCTCGTGCTGCTCTCGAATCCGCTCGAGAAGGACTTCCGCATCTCATGGCGCGACATCGTCACGCCTGATGCGGCCCAGGAGGTGCTTCATCAGAAGCCCGACTTCCTGATGCTGCCCACCGAGCAGATCGATCTGATGGAGGAGCAGGGGGTTCAGACCTTCCGCATCGCGACCCGCAAGCCGTGGACGGCGACCGACGCCGCGCACGCGGTGGGCTCGCTCGTCGTCACCCGCGCCGACAGGACGGACATCAACACGCTCGAGGATCTGGCGGGCCGGCACATCGCTGCCGACACGCCGACGAGCCTCACGGGCTGGCTTGCGCTGCAGGGCGAGATCGCCCGCGCGGGGCACGATCCGGAGAAGTTCTTCGGCAGGACCACGTTTCTTAGCTTCGCCTATCCCGGCGTTCTTTCCGCCGTGCTTCACGGCAGCGCCGACGCGGCCGTGCTGCCCACGTGCCTGCTCGAGCTTCTCGACTCGCGTGGACTCGTCAACGCCGCCGACCTCAAGGCCATCGGCGTGAAGAAGTCGGACGCCATCGTCTGCCGTCACTCGACGGCGCTCTATCCCGACATCAGCCTCGTGGCCTTCCCCTGGACGCCCGAGCCCCTCGTCAACCGCATGACGGTCTCGCTTCTCACGAACGGCGGGGACGCGAACTACGAGTGGTCGGCCATGGTGGGAACGTCGGACTTGCGCGAACTCTACAGGCTTCTTGAGATCGGGCCCTACCGCCACCTGCGCGACATGTCGCCCATGGCGGTCTACAAGCGCTGGCAGACCGAGATCCACGTCGGTCTTCTCGTCCTGCTTCTGCTCATCCTGAACGAATTCCGCCTGCGCGGACTCGTCGCGAAGCGCACGTCGGAGCTCTCCGACGCGCTCTCGGCGCTTGAGGCGTCGCAGGCCGAGGCCGCGGTCGTGCGCGACCAGCTCGGCGCGCTTGAACGCAAGAACATCGCCGCGCAGATGTCGGGCATGATCGCTCACGAGATCAAGTCGCCCGTGGGCGCGATCCGCAACTTCGCCGCCGTGGTGAAGATTCTTCTAAAGGACGCCATCGCGCAGAATCCCAATGCGAGGACGGCCGTCGAGGGGATCGACGCCGAGGCGCTCAAGATTGCGGGGATCGTCGACCGCGTGAGAGGCTACGTGAAGAACCGCACGGCCAACCACGTCCCGGCGGACCTCAAGCGTGCCGTCGACCGAGGCGTTCGTGCCTTCAAGCTCGGCAAGCTCGCCTCGGTGCCCGTCCTCGTGCAGATGCCCAACGAGCCCGCAACGGTGCTCGGCGACGGACTCGAGCTTGAGCTTCTCGTTCTCAACCTCGTGAAGAACGCGGCCGAGGCTGTGCACGAGCAGACGGACGAGCACGGACGCGCCACGGGCCGCGTCATCGTGACGCTCGCGGCGATCAGGACCGAGACTCCGCCCGAGGGGTGCGGCCGCAGGCAGTGGATGCTGACGGTGGCCGACAACGGGCGAAAGCTCACCGAAGCTGAGAAGGCGTGCCTCATGCACTCGCTCGAGAGCGTCAAGCCCGACGGGCTCGGACTCGGCCTCTCGATCGTGCGCGGCATTGCCGACAGCCACGGGGCGAAGATCGAGTTCGTGGCGAAGCCCGCGGGCGGCGTCGTGGTGAGCGTGCTCTTCGACGAGCTCGACGAGGAGGCGGCCGCGAGGGCCGCGGGCGCGATCGACGCGGGAAGGAACTGAACGAAAAGACCGGACAAAACAAAGGAGACGGACAACAATGGCCAAAGTCATACCGATCGTGCGAATCGTCGACGACGATGAAACCTTCTGCATGTCGCAGAAGATGTTTCTTCAGGCGATGGGATGGTTCGTGCTGATCTACAACAGCGCGAAGACCTTTCTTGAGGACGACGATCCCTCGCAGCCGGGCTGCCTCATTCTCGACATGCGCATGCCCGAGATGACGGGGCTTGAGTTGCAGACGGCGCTCGTCGCCCGCGGCGCGCCGCTGCCGATCATCTTTCTCACGGGGCACGGCGACGTGAACATGGCCGTGCATGCGCTGCAGCACGGGGCCTTCGACTTCCTGCAGAAGCCCGTCGATCCCGAGAAGCTGAACGAGGTCGTCTCACGCGCGGTCGAGCATTCGATCGCGCTCCACGAGCAGACGAGGAGCGAGGAGATGATCCGCGCGTTCTACGACTCGCTCACCGCCCGCGAGCAGGACGTGGTGAAGCTCGCCGCCATGGACATGAGCAACAAGGACATCGGCGAGAAGCTCTTCATTTCGCTTCCCACGGTCAAGATGCACCGCAGCAGCGCCTTCACGAAGCTCGGCGTCAAGAGCGCCCTTGAGGCCTACTGGATGCTCGAGACGATCGGCGTCGTCGAAAAGGGCGCGGGCAGGAGCAGGGACTGAGGATCCGATCATGACGTTCGCCCGCAGCAAGAGCAAGGAAGGACCCGACCGCCTGAGGCGCAGGTTGCTGGTGGCAGGCGCCGCAGCGGCGCTCTGCCCCGCGCACGCGCTTGCCGGCCACAGGGAGGACCTGCAGCAGGACTGGGACGTGATCGTGATCGGCACGGGCATGGCCGGCCTCACGGCCGCGGTCTCCGCCAGAGAGGCGGGTGCCGTGCGCGTGCTGCTTCTTGAAAAGGGGCCGCTCGTGGGCGGGCACACGCTCTATGCGGCGGGCTCCGTCGCCGTGCTGAGTCCGAGGCGTCAGGCGCCCATCGGCTTCACGGACTCCGTGGAGCTCTGGATCCAGGACGCGATCAAGGCGGGCGGCACGGTCCTGAGACCGCACATCACCCGCATTGCGACCGAGTCCGAGGCGGCCGTCGACTGGCTCGAGGGGCTCGGTCTCGTCATGACGCGCACCGCCTATCAGGCCGTGGGCGACATGCATCCGCGAAGCGTGACGGCGCTCGGTCTTGCCGCTGGCCGCCGCTTCGTGATCGCGCTTCACGAGAACGCAAGAATGCTCGGCGTGACGACGGCGCTCAACACGCGCGCCGTGCGGCTCGGCAGGGCCGAGGAGGACGGACTCGTCAGGGTTGTGGTAAAGCGCACGCTTCCCGGCGGCGAAGTGAGGGACGAGGTGCTCCGCGCGGGTGGCATCGTGATCGCCACGGGTGGCTTCACGGCCGACGTGGGCAGGCGCCTGCTCTATGACGATCGTCTCACGGTCGACGTGCCTACCACGGCCAATCCGCAGGGACTTTATTTCGACGGTGCCACGGGCGATGGGCTCGACCTGGGCGCCATGGTGGGCGGCCACACGGTCGGGATGAGCAACATCATCCTGCTGCCCTACGCGGGCGGGCGTCTTCTCGACTACGTGGGCGGGGACATCTATGTCAACAGCTCGGGCGAGCGCTTCATGAACGAGGCGATGCCCATCTACGACATCAGCGAGGCCATTCTGGCGCAGCCCGGCCGCACGTGCTGGGTGATCACGGACAGCCGCTCGAGAAAGGGCGGGACGCTCGGCCTCAAGCTCGCCGACGGCACGGTGCGCCGCTCGAACACGATCGAGGAGATGGCAAGGGCCATGGACGTGCCCGTCAACCCCCTCAGGCGCACGATCAGCGAATACAACGAGGACGCCGCCAAGGGCCTTGACCGCAGGTTCGGCAAGCGGATCTTCACGCAGGCGATCGATTCGCCGCCCTACTACTGGGGACGGGAGGCGGTGTACGTGCACATGACGCTGGGCGGCCTCGCGGTGAGTTCCGAGGCGCGGCTTCTGGACCGCAGGGGCATGCCGATCCCGGGATTCTGGGCGGCGGGCGAGACGACGGGCGGGATCTTCGGACGCGGGCGTCCGGGCGGCATGTCGCTCATCACCTGCCTCGTGCAGGGACGCGACGCGGGCCGCGCGGCGGCTGAAAGGTCGCTCGCGCTCAAGCCAAAGGCGAAAAAGTGGAGAAGTGATCCGACCTGATCGGGCCGGATGCGGGATCCTAGTGCACGGAACCCGTGCCGCCGCAGTCGCAGCCCTCGATCCTGCAGTCGCACGGCTGCATCGGGAACGGCGGCTCGACGTCAAGGTGCGTGACGTTGACGCCCGCGCGCTTGAGGAATTCAAGGCCCTCGCTGCTGCGGTAGAGCGTGTGGTAGTAGACGTCGGTGATGCCGCACTTCTGGATGAGGAGTGCGCAGTGGATGCAGGGGCTGTGCGTGATGAAGATGGCGGCACCCTTGCTGGAGTAGCCGTTCTCCGCGAGCTTCGCGATGGCGTTGAGCTCGGCGTGCTGCACTTCGGGACGGGTCACGAGACGGCCGTCCACCTCCATTTCGCAGCAGTTGTCGTAGCCCGTGGGCATGCCGTTCCAGCCGAATGAGATGATGGAGTGGTTCTTGACGATTACGCAACCCACCTTGAGGCGGCGGGCGTAGCTTCTCTGGGAAGTGAGAAGCGCGATCTGCATGTACATGCGGTTGTCTTTCTGGATGTCCATGGGGGTAGAACCTGCGGAGTGCGTTGATGCTGAGACGCCTCGCAGTGTAGCGCAAGCCGGAACAAAAGAAAAACCCGACGTCCTGTGAGGAGCGTCGGGTTTTCTGTTCGATCGACCGATCGGTGAAGATTACTTCACGCGGTTGCGGTATTCGCCCGTACGGGTGTCGATTTCGATCTTGTCGCCAGCTTCAACGAAGGCCGGGACGGAGAGTTCGTAGCCGGTGGCGATCTTGGCGGGCTTCATGACCTTGCCGGAGGTGTCGCCCTTGACGGCCGGTTCCGTGTAGGTGACTTCACGGACGAGGATCGTCGGGAGTTCGATGGAGATGGCGCGGCCTTCGTAGAAGACGGCTTCAGCAGCCATGCCGTCCTCAAGGTACTTGAGGGCTTCAGCCATGACGTCGGCTTCGACTTCGTACTGGTTGTATTCCTCGTCCATCCAGACATAGTGCGGATCGGCGAAGTAGGAGTACGTCACTTCCTTGCGTTCGAGGATGAGGTCTTCAAACTTGTCGTCAGCACGGAAAACGGTTTCCGTCATGGCGTTCGTGAGAAGGTTCTTCATCTTCATCTTGACCGTGGAGGCACCGCGGCCACCCTTCGAGTATTCGGACTTGACAACGACCATCGGGTCCTTGCCGACCATGAAGACGTTGCCGAGGCGGAGTTCCTGAGCGGTTTTCATTTATCAGATTCCCTAATTGCAGTGTTGCGAGAATTTTTCCCGCGCCCGTTTGCAAGAGGGCGCAAGAAGCAAAAAATCAATAGCAGACGATTCTACCAAATTTTCCGGCCCTTGAACTGTTAATTTGGGCCCGGGTTTTGATGCGGAGGCGCCCCTGCAGCCCTGACGCCTGCCTGCGCCTCAGGCGCGCGGGACGAGTTCGAGGATGCGGCGGGCAAGGTCGCCGCGCCTGAGAAGCGATTCGCGCCAGACTTCGGCGGCCCTCTTCTGGACGGGCAGCTGGTCGAGCCAGGCCTTCACCTCGGCGGGCTCGAGCGTGCCGTCGACCCAGTGGCGGGAGGCGGCCTCGTAGGTCTCGAAGGGGACGGCGGCGTCCGCAGGCCAGGCCTCCCTGAACCTTGCGAGCCAGGCGTCGAGCTTGATCTCGTGAGCCTTGTCCTCGGTCGGGTAGGTGGCCCAGAGGAGCGGCGTCCCCGCGAGCTGGGCGCGCACGAAGCTGTCCTCGCCGCGGATGACTGCGCCGTCGACGGCGCGCAGGATGTCGTCGAACTCCTCCTGCGGCACGAAGGGCAGGCGCACGACGTTGAAGCGGGCGTCGCCCTTGAGGGCGCGCTCGAGCATGTCGGAGGCCTCGCCCGGCGCGAGCATCAGGTTGAGGGGCTCGCCCGCGGCCCTGAGGCCGGCGGCAAGGCGGTCGATCGCGTTGACGGGGTAGGCGAAGAAGAAGAGCGTGCGAAGCCCGTCCCTTGCACCGTGCGCACGGCGCCAGGCGGCTGCGTCGAAGGCCCTGCGGGCCTCGTCGAGCCCGTCCTCGATGAGAAGGCCGCCCGTCCTGTCGGTGAAGCCCGGGAAGAACCAGAGCTTTTTGACGGGCAGCGTCGGATGCAGGCCCCAGACCATGTGCGAGCCCTCGACCCATTCCTCGGCGGAGAGGTAGTCGAGATTGACCCAGAGGCGGGTGCGGCCGTCGCAGAGACCTGCCTCGACGGCGTCGGGCAGGCGGCAGCCGAAGGTCTCGAAGACGAGCGAGGGCCAGACGCCGCCGATGCGGGAGAGGTCGCCTGCCGAAACCTCGGCCTCGAAGGCGTCCCAGTCGGCGATGCGGATGCCGCGCACGAGCGCGTCCGTGGCGGCGGGGTCGAGGTCGTGCACGAGCCTCGCGAGCACGTCGACGGCGTCGATGACGAGCGTGACGGGCAGGCCGAGGTCGCGCAGGCGCTTGGAGAGTCGCCAGGTGACGCCCGCGTCGCCGAAGTTGTCGATGACGCGGCAGAAGATGACGGCGCCTGCGGGCGCAAGGACGGTGTCGGCGGATTCGGCTCTTTGGGACATGGTGCTGAAGCCTTTGCAGAAGCGTAACGAGTTGAACGTGCGCGCATTGTAGCGCGCGGGCGCGCGTTAAAATCATCGGACGTTCACAGAAATAGCCGCAGGAAGCCTCCGAATTCATTCGGATGGAGGAATGCGGCAAACCTCTCTC
>OOAA01000447.1_pt1 | contig 29606 bp, 21 predicted proteins | sample 1671671 | NCBI WGS metagenome assembly OOAA01 (sample SAMN06348180, study PRJEB24527) | human gut metagenome | biome: human gut; feature: ankylosing spondylitis patient; material: feces | host: Homo sapiens | place: China | collected 2015-10 | reverse complement strand
AGATGATTCTATTGATAATCTTCAAGCTCTGCATTGGCGTAATAACAAGTCAAAAGGTACTAACTATCTTGAGATTGAAACATGTATCACCTCCAAAGGATTTGATAATATATATAGAATCAGAAGATGGCGACTCAGTATTCAGAAATAGACCAAGAAACAGGACTGACTGTAAACCCAAAAAATGCGCAAAGCGAGAATGTCGTTAATCGGAGGCTTTTTATTATAGCAGTTTTTATCACACTATTGGTTATAGTTGTTTTCGCTTGGATTTTTGGTCATAACAACATCTATGATGGTGGGAGGAATGGAAAGTCAGCCATGATGTGGTAGGTACTTATGGGGATTTTATAGGGGGAGTAATAGGTACATTGGTAGCACTATACTCAGCATATCTCCTTGTGAAGACTCTAGGATGCCAAATCTCTGTGAATAGTGATGTAATGGATACGAACAGAAATATAGTGAAAACCAATAATACCGCTATATATCAATCTTTCCTTCAAGTTTTTGATAATAAGTTTCATACGATGTTTGACAACTACAAAGAAGCGAAACAGGCTTACCGATATGAGAGTACGCGGAAACAACCACAGGTACTTATACAGTCAGATGGTGAAAAGAAGGAAGTCGTGACTACAGAACCTTTATCATATTACGATGCGGAAGCTCTCGATTTATTGGCCAAGCAGTTTACAGACAAAAATTATACAGACAAACGTACTTATCTTTCTCGTGTAAAGAGCGCACAAAACGTATTTGACGAGTTTTATTCTGAGCACAGACGGGAGATGTCGGTGCATTTCAGAAATCTCTATTTGCTCGCCAAATTAGTAGCGGAAACTGATAATGTGGATGAGGTAGGCAATCTGAAAATTAGAGAAACTGATAGAGTGGAATATGCTAAAAGTATAAGAGGACAACTCTGTGAAGGCGAGATGCTTTTATTAAGGTATAATTGCTTGACGGATAGAGGAGAGAAAATGCAATCTTTTGTCAATCAGTTTAATCTTATCAAACATTTGTCTGTGATGTCACTCTTGGAATTCAAAAAACATAGGGTAAAACTACGTTCTGATAGAGAGGCGAGCACATTGGATTCGCACTTCATCGAACTAAAGAAAAAACTTAAGGAGTACATTGGCTATGCAGCCAATGAGCAAACGGCTCTTTGGGAATTTTCCGTGAAATATTCCATCATTATGGAAATCACTCCTGACAAGAGGCAGTTTAAGTTGAAATTGAGAAGACGAAAGAATAGACCGCCAACAAGAAGCGACGGTACCCCACTTATCGAAAAAGCGCTCAACTTATTTGTTTCAATGAATGAGTTGAAAGAACTCTATAAGGATTTTATTAGGGAATCTTTGATTGTTTCTAATTTCTACTTGTTCAATGGGAGAAACAATACGAATGTAACCGGAACTGAATCTGCTGATGATACATTTGAATATGCCATCATAGAATATACGAGCCAATATATTATATCTGTGGAACCTAACCAAGCGTAAAATCAAGTTGGGAAGATTTTTTTCTGGAGAGAAAGAGAAATAGTTGAACATAAATAATATTTCTTAATATGATACTAAAGTGGATTTTGGACCGATTGGTGTCTCTGATTGGGTTATTGGTCTTGTGGCCAGTATTGGTGGTTATTGCCATTCTAGTGAGGGCAAAGATGCCCGGTGGTCCTGTTATCTTCAAGCAGAAGAGAGTGGGGCATCACGGAAAATTGTTTACCATGTATAAATTCCGTTCGATGACTGCCAACCATTCTGGAAGTTCCGTATCGGTAAAAGGCGAGAGGCGTATTACTCTTTGGGGAGCCAAGTTGAGGAAATACAAGTTGGATGAATTGCCGGAGTTGTGGAACGTGTTGATAGGCGACATGAGTTTTGTAGGTCCCCGTCCGGATGTTCCGGGGTACGCAGATAAGCTACAGGGGGCTGACAGGAGGATGCTTCTTTTGAAACCGGGGATTACAGGCCCTGCCAGTTTGAAGTACCGGAATGAAGAGGAACTGTTGGCAAAGCAGGAAGACCCTCAAAAGTACAATGATGAAGTGCTGTTTCCGGATAAAGTGAAAATCAATATAGAGTATTTGGATAATTGGTCTTTCTGGTATGATATCAAAATCATCATTTATACAGTACTTGGGAAGGATTTATAAAGCTCTTTCCTTTCTTTTTGTCCCTCACTATGTGAGGAAAGTGAATCATTTAGAATAATCATATATATTTTATGGACAAGCAAATTTATCTCTGCCTCGCCCACATGAGCGAATCCGGATATGAACAGAAATATGTAAAGGAGGCATTTGATACCAATTGGGTAGTACCTTTGGGACCTAATGTAAATGCTTTCGAGGAGGATTTGAAACAGTTTACGGGCGGCACACATGAAGTGGTGGCACTGAGTGCGGGTACGGCAGCAGTACATTTGGCATTGATAGCTTGCGGTGTTGGTCCGGGAGATGAAGTGCTGGTGCAGAGCTTTACTTTCTGTGCCTCTTCGCATCCTATCACTTATCTGGGTGCCAAGCCTGTGTTTGTGGGTTCTGAACCGGAAACTTGGAATATGGACCCTGTGCTGCTGGAGGAGGCGATAAAAGACCGTATCGCCAAGATAGGAAAGAAGCCAAAGGCGATTGTTCCGGTGGCTCTCTACGGTATGCCTTACGATTGCAAACGGATTATGGAAATTGCCGACCGTTACGACATTCCGGTAGTGGAGGATGCTGCCGAGGGCTTTGGCTCTAAGTTTGACGGACGGATATTGGGTACTTTCGGTAAGTTCGGTGTGTTGAGTTTCAACGGGAACAAGATGATTACGACTTCGGGTGGTGGCGCCTTGGTTTGTCAGAACGTGGAGGACAAGAATACCGTCATGTGGTATGCCACGCAGGCGCGTGATGCTTATCCTTACTATCAGCATACGGCCATTGGCTACAACTATCGTATGAGTAATATTTGTGCAGGTATCGGTCGCGGACAGATGACGGTGGTACAGAAACATATCGACCATCACAAGCATGTGCAGGTTCTTTATGAGGAACTGTTGAAAGAGGTGAGGGGCGTGCATATCCATCGGCAACCTGCCGATTCGTGTTATGACTCTAATTACTGGCTCTGTACGGCTACGCTGGATGCCAATGTGAGGGTACAAGGTCAGGAGAATGCCTATAAAGAGGTGATAAAAACAGCCGTAGGCGGTGCTGCCGGTGTGATAAAAGCTGTGAAGAGTGCCACGACAGACTGTCAGCCCAATGACAACGTGGAGGCATTGCGTGTGTTTATGGCGGCAAACCGGATTGAAACCCGTCCGGTGTGGAAGCCCATGCACAAGCAGCCTGTGTATGCGGATGCTTCGGTTTACACCAACGGGGTGGAGGAGGAGATATTTAAGGTTGGTTTCTGTCTGCCGGCAGGTCCGTGGGTGACGGATGCGGATGTGGAATACATCGTTGAAAAGATAAAGGAAGCTATTTTTTAATGTAATTGCGCGAAACACATTAATCCATCAATCATAAACGTGAACGTATTAGTAACTGGAGCTGCCGGTTTTATCGGTAGTAATCTTTGTATGCGCCTATTGGAGGAACTGTCCGATACCCTTGTAGTGGGTTTGGACAATCTGAATGCTTATTATGATGTGAATATCAAGCGATGGCGGTTGGAGCAATTGACCGAGTTTAGAGAACGGTTTATTTTTATCAAGGGAAGTATTGCCGATAAATCACTTGTCGATAAGATATTTGATGAATATCAGCCGCAAATCGTTGTGAATCTGGCAGCACAGGCGGGTGTGCGCTATAGTATCACCAATCCGGATGCTTATATTGAAAGCAATCTGATAGGTTTTTATAATATATTGGAAGCTTGTCGCCATTCGTATGATGAGGGCAGGGAGGGGGTAAAACATCTGGTCTACGCTTCTTCATCGAGCGTGTATGGTTCGAATAAAAAGGTGCCTTATTCTACCGATGACAAGGTGGATAATCCGGTGAGCCTCTATGCTGCTACAAAGAAAAGCAATGAACTGATGGCGCACGCTTACTCTAAACTTTATGATATTCCGTCCACAGGTCTCCGTTTCTTTACGGTATATGGTCCCGCCGGACGTCCGGATATGGCCTATTTTGGCTTTACCGATAAGTTGCTCAGAGGTGAGAGAATTAAGATATTTAACTACGGGAATTGCAAGCGTGACTTTACATATGTGGATGACATTGTGGAAGGCGTGATGCGTGTGATGGCAAAAGCTCCTGAACGTAAGGTGGGTGAAGACGGTCTGCCTGTACCGCCTTATAAAGTTTATAATATAGGTAATAATCATCCTGAAAACCTTCTGGATTTTGTCCAAATATTGCAGGAGGAACTGATAAGGGCAGGTGTATTACCTGCCGACTATGACTTCGAGGCGCATAAGGAATTAGTACCGATGCAACAGGGTGATGTGTCGGTGACTTATGCAGACACTTCTGCTTTGGAACGGGATTTCGGTTTCAAACCGAGTACTCCGCTTCGGGAAGGCCTCAGAAAGTTTGCCGGATGGTATAAGGACTTTTATATGGAATAATCCATTATTGATTTTATGATAACCCAATTGAATTGATATGAAAGATTTTGCGAATTTGCGAATAGCTGTAGCCGGTACCGGATATGTAGGACTGTCTATTGCGACACTGCTGGCACAACATCATAAAGTGATTGCTGTGGATGTGGTACCTGAAAAGGTGGAACTGATTAATAATAAGAAGTCGCCTATTCAAGATGAATATATCGAGAAGTACCTTTTGGAAAAGGAACTCAATCTGACAGCTACGCTGGATGGCAGGTCTGCCTACAAGGAGGCTGACTTTGTGGTAATAGCGGCACCTACCAATTATGATCCTCAGAAAAATTTTTTCGATACGCACCATATAGAAGATGTGATAGACCTTGTCCTTGAGGTGAATCCGGATGCCGCGATGGTGATTAAATCAACCATTCCCGTAGGGTATTGCCGTTCGCTTTACGTGAAGTATGCCCCAATGTTCCAGTATAAGCCGGAATTGAAAGGAAAGAAATTTAACCTACTTTTCTCTCCGGAATTTCTAAGGGAGAGCAAAGCACTTTATGATAACTTGTATCCTTCGCGTATTATCGTTGGTTATCCGAAGATGATTGATTTGGAAGGCCGGGTGTCAGCGGAAGAGAATGCGGCAGTTCGTGCCATCGGAAATCCTGAAGCAGAAGAACTTGCACGTATATTTGCCCGGCTGCTGCATGAGGGTGCATTGAAAGAGAACATCGACACGCTCTTCATGGGCATGAAAGAGGCAGAGGCAGTGAAGCTTTTTGCCAATACTTATCTGGCACTGCGTGTGTCGTATTTTAATGAACTGGATACATATGCCGAGATGAAGGGGCTGGATGCGCAAGCCATAATCAATGGTGTAGGTCTGGATCCCCGTATCGGTACACATTATAATAATCCCTCTTTCGGTTATGGTGGGTATTGTCTTCCCAAGGATACCAAACAGTTGCTTGCCAACTATAACGATGTGCCTCAGAATATGATGTCGGCAATTGTGGAGAGTAATCGTACGCGTAAGGACTTTATAGCCGATAGGGTGCTGCACATTGCCGGTGCATACGGAAGTAACAGTGTATATGATGCGGAGAAAGAAAAGGAGGTGACCATTGGTGTATTCCGGTTGACCATGAAGTCAAATTCGGATAATTTCCGCCAGAGTTCCATTCAAGGGGTGATGAAACGTATCAAGGCTAAAGGTGCCAAGCTGGTGATTTATGAACCTACATTGGAAGATGGCAGTACTTTCTTCGGTTCGCTTATTGTGAATGACTTGGAGGAGTTTAAACGTATCTCGCAGGCCATTATTGCCAACCGCTATGACGCATGTTTGGATGATGTGGCTGACAAAGTCTATACGAGGGATATTTTTAAACGTGATTAAATAAGGTATCTTATAATTAATACTTTATCACTTTTCTCAGAAAAACTACTCCCAAGCACCTTTTTTCTTTGGCTACATAGTTTTTAATCCTCACCTTTGCATCGTTGATCAACGAAACGTGTGAATAGTAAAACGAATTTAAATCTCTAAAGAAAAAAAGTATGAGTGTAATTTTCAGGACGGTGGAGAGACCGTCGGACCCCAGGGTTGAAAACTCTCCCAAGAAGTATTATCCGCAGTTGGTGACATTGGGGCAAAGCGTGGATTTGGCGTTTATTGCACAGAAGATGCAGGACCGCTCTTCTCTGTCTATCGGTGACATCAAGAGTACGATGCAGAACTTTGTGGAAAAGCTGAAAGAGCAGTTGCTGGAAGGAAAGACGGTTAATATAGCCGGGCTGGGTGTCTTTATACTGGCAGCCAAATCGAAAGGTGAGGAAAAGGCTGATGACGTGACAGCCAAGAGTGTGGAGAGCGTCCGTATCTGTTTTCAGGCGAATAGGGAACTGAAGATATCGAAGGCTGCTACCCGTGCTGGAGAAAGGCTGGATTTGGTGAGTTTGGATGATTATCTTAAGGGGAAGACTTCTACAGATGGCGGCTCCGGTTCGGAAGGAGGAGGCTCGGATTCGGATGGAGACCAAGGTGAGAATCCACTGGGATAACAGTAGCTATGAATTATTAATCAGATAATGGATAATCTTTATGAAGAAAACGTGGAATGTGATTTTGAAACTTATTATTGCCGTAGCGAGTGCTGTGGCAGGTGTGATTGGCGGACAGACAATGATGTTTTAGTCCGATAGGATTTGATAAATAAAAAATGAGAAGAGCTGCTGGCAGGAAATCTGTCGGCAGCTCTTTTTTTAATCCTTGTATGCTTCTTCGTGTACCCCTGCTACTGCCCGTCCGCTGGGGTCGTTCTTTCCTTGGAAAGAGGCGTCCCATGCCAGCGCTTCGGCGGTGGAGCATGCCACACTGGGTACGCTGGGAACGCTCCGGACCGCGCTTTCACTGGGGAAATGCTCTTCGAAGATGGTGCGATAGTAATACTCTTCCTTATTTTGCGGGGTATGTATCGGGAAGCGTTCGGCGGCATGTGCCATCTGTTCGTCGCTGACGGCAGCGGCAGTGACGGCTTTCAGCGTATCAATCCAACTGTAGCCCACACCGTCGGAGAACTGTTCTTTCTGCCGCCAGGCAACGCTCTGGGGGAGTATGTCGGCAAAGGCTTCGCGGACTACTTTCTTTTCTATCTCCTTGCCGGGGCACATCTTGACTGCCGGATTGATGCGCATGGCAACATCCAGGAATTCTTTGTCGAGGAAGGGGACACGTCCTTCCACTCCCCAGGCTGCAAGGCTTTTGTTGGCACGGAGGCAGTCGTACAGATGCAGTTTGGAGAGCTTGCGCACGGTTTCTTCGTGAAAGGCTTGCGGTGTGGGCGCCTTGTGGAAGTAAAGGTAACCGCCGAACACCTCGTCCGCACCTTCGCCGCTGAGTACCATCTTGATGCCCATGCTTTTGATGACACGTGCCAGCAGATACATGGGGGTGGAGGCGCGGACAGTGGTTATGTCGTAAGTCTCAATGAAATAGATGACGTCGCGGACAGCATCGAGGCCTTCCTGAACGGTATAGTTTATCTCGTGATGCACGGTACCGATATGACGGGCCACTTCGCGGGCTTTAATCAAGTCGGGAGCACCCTTCAAGCCGACGGCGAAGGAATGGAGCTGCGGCCACCAGGCATCTGCCTTGTTGTCTGTCTCGATGCGTTTGGCGGCATATTTCTTGGCGATGGCAGAGATGACGGAAGAATCGAGTCCGCCACTGAGCAGGACACCGTAGGGGACGTCGGACATCAACTGGCGCTGTACGGCGGCTTCAAGGGCATCGTGCACAGCCGTGACTTGTGTGCTGTAGGCTGTCCGGCCTATCGAAGCCGGCGCGGCATTACGTTCGGCGGCAGGAGTGTAGTTGTCCTTCACAGCGGCATAGTCCATCCAGTCGCGGGTGTACCAGCGGTGCATCTTGCCCTCGCGCCCACGGTAGTAGTGGCCGGGAAGGAAAGGCTCATACTCGTCGCAGAAACCCTCAAGGGCTTTCAGCTCACTGCCGAAGTAGATGTGTCCATCCTTGTCGCGTCCTATATAAAGGGGGATTACGCCGATGGGGTCGCGAGCGATGAGGTAATCGTCCGTTTCTTCATCATAGAGGGCGAAGGCGAAGATGCCGTTCAGCTCTTCGAGGAAGCGGATGCCTTTGTCTTTGTAAAGGGCAAGGATGACTTCGCAGTCGGAACCTGTCTGGAAGGCGTATTTTCCGGCATAGCGGGCACGGATGTCGCGATGGTTGTAAATCTCGCCATTGACGGCAAGCACCTGTTTGCGGTCGGGTGAATATAAGGGTTGTCCACCGGATTCCGGGTCGACAATGGAGAGGCGTTCGTGGGCGAGGATGGCGGAGCCGCCTACGTAGATACCACTCCAGTCCGGTCCGCGATGACGGATTTTCTGCGCCATCCGTAGCACTTTGTTTCTCAACTCAGGAGTTTGAGACTGTATGTTGAAGATTCCTGCTATTCCACACATGAGAATTAAAAATTAAAGGTTAAAAATTAAAGAAAGGGAAATCATTTCTTGTTTTCTTTTAGAGGTTCGAGGTAACGATCTATTTCTGTTGCCACTCGTCGTCCGTCGGCCAAGGCACGTACCACGAGGCTGGCGCCGTGGGCGGCATCGCCTGCCACGAATACGTTCTCTGCAAACTTCGGTTGCTCGGGCTTGAGGAAACCCATGGCAAGAAGCACCATATCGGCTTCGATGACCTCTTTCTTACCCGTAGATTTCATGGTAGGGCGGTTACCGTCTGTTGCCGGAAGCCACTCCACTTCTTCCACTTCCACACCGCATACCTTGCCATTCTTCCCGATGAACCGGGTAGAGGCGAGGGACCATCGACGGGTACAGCCTTCTTCGTGGCTGCTGGTGGTTTTCAGTACGACGGGCCATTGCGGCCAGGGAGTATCCGGGTTGTGTCCTATGGGCGGTTGGGGCATAATTTCAATCTGGGTTACGCTGACGGCTCCCTGGCGAATGCTGGTGCCTATACAGTCAGACCCGGTATCGCCGCCGCCGATGACGAGTACCCGTTTGCCGCGGGCGTTGACGAGTTGGTCTTTCGGGAAGGTATCTCCATCCAGAATATGGTTCTGCTGTGCCAGCATGTCGAGGGCAAAGTAGATGCCTTTCAGCTCCCTGCCCGGAATGGAGAGGTCGCGGGCGGTGGGCGTACCGGTACAAATGGCGTAGGCATCAAATCCGGCAGGCAGTTTCTGTACATCGACATGGACTCCCATCTTGAACAAGATTCCTTCGGCCTTGAGGATTTTCATGCGGCGGTCGATGACGGCTTTGTCCAGTTTGAAGTTGGGGATGCCGTAACGCAACAGTCCTCCCGGCATCGGTTTGCTGTCGAATAGGGTAACTTCGTAACCTTTGGCGTTCAGCCGTACGGCAACGCTCAATCCGGCAGGGCCGGCGCCGATGACGGCTACTTTCTTTCCGTTGCGTTCGGGCTGGAGGGGGGTGATGTAGCCCTCGCGAAAAGCAGCCTCGGCAATGGCGGCTTCGTTCTCGCGGATAGTGACCGGTTCGTTGCACGAGAGTTTCAGTACGCACGACTTCTCGCAAAGGGCAGGGCAGATGCGTCCCGTAAATTCCGGAAAATCATTCGTACTGTTCAGTATTTGATAGGCTTCGCGCCATTTGCCCCGGTAGAGCGCGTCTTGGAATTCCGGGTCTTTATTGCCCAGCGGACATGCCCAGTGGCAGAAGGGTACGCCGCAGTCCATACAGCGCGAGGCCTGGAGCTTGCGGTCGTGGCTGTTCAGTGTCTGTTCCACTTGGCTGAAGTCTGTGATACGTTCGTGTATCGGACGGTAACCCGCCTCTTGGCGGGGGATATTGAGGAATGCTTTTGGATCTCCCATGATGAACAAATTAAAAAGTTAAAGAATTAAAGAATGAAAGGGGAATTTCCTCAGTCTTTCATTCTTTCATTATTAATTCGCGATTCAATAATCGCGTTGCATTTCTGCAATCTTCTGTTGCAATTTCTGCATCTGCTCCTCTTGCAGCACTTTTTTGTATTCGATAGGGACTACCTGGATGAACTGGTCGGCATAGCGTGGCCAGTCATCGAGCATGGTGCGTGCCAGTTTGGAACCGGTGTACAGGTAGTGCTGGCGGATGAGCTCGTGCAGTTCCTTGCGGTAGGAGGCCTCTTCGATGAGGCTCAGTTCTACCATTTCCATGTTGCAGAAATAGTCGAAGTTGCCGTCCCGGTTCCATACGTAGGCCACACCGCCGGACATGCCTGCGGCAAAGTTGCGTCCCGTCTGTCCGAGTACTACCACGCGCCCGCCGGTCATATACTCGCAGCAGTGGTCGCCTACACCCTCCACTACGGCTGTGGCACCGGAGTTGCGGACGGCAAAGCGCTCGCCTGCACGGCCGTTGATGTAAACTTCACCGCTTGTGGCGCCATAAAGCAGGGTGTTGCCTGCAATCGTGTTTTTCTCCGCCTCGAAGTTGCTCCGTACCGGGGGCAGGACGGCGATGCGTCCGCCACTCAGACCTTTGCCCAGATAATCGTTGGCCTCGCCTTCCAGCTTGAAGTTGACACCCGGGACAAGGAATGCCCCGAAACTCTGCCCGGCGGAGCCTTTGAACTTCACGTTCAGCGTATGTTCGGGCAGCCCTTTTTCTCCGTATTTTGCGGCAATGACACCAGAGAGCATGGCGCCGCAGGCACGGTCGGTATTGGCGATGGTGTACTCCAGCGAGATTTCCTTCTGGTTCTCTACGGCTTCGGCGGCGGCATGTAGCATCTCTACATCTTTCACATGGTCGATGCCATGCTGTTGGTCGGTGACGTGGCGGATGGCGGCTTCATTGTCTACGCGTGCCAGTAGTTTGTCGAAGCTTATCAACTGATGTTTCCTGATTCCGTCATCCGGCTTGCGGACGATAAGGTCTGTGCGTCCAATGATGTCATCCAGGCGTTCCACACCGATTTCCGCCAGGTATTCGCGTACTTCCTGCGCCAGGAACGTGAAGAAGTTCACCAGATACTCGCTGCGTCCGCGGAAGCGTTTGCGCAGTTCTTCGTTCTGTGTCGCCACCCCTACGGGGCAGGTGTTCTGGTGACATTTGCGCATCATTACGCAACCCAGTACAATCAGGGCACTGGTGGCGAAACCGAATTCTTCGGCTCCGAGCATTGCCATCAGTATGATGTCACGGCCTGTTTTGAGCTGTCCGTCCACTTGCAGCATCACTTGTCCGCGCAGGCCGTTCAGCACCAGTGTCTGCTGCGTTTCGCTCAAACCGAGTTCGGGCGAGATGCCGGCATAGCGGATGGATGATGCAGGAGAGGCTCCCGTACCGCCCTCTGCACCCGAGATGACTATCAAATCGGCCTTTGCCTTTGCCACACCGGCGGCAATGGTGCCCACACCGCTTTCTGCCACCAGCTTCACGCTGATTTTTGCCCGTGGGTTCACGTTCTTCAGGTCGAAGATGAGCTGTGCCAGGTCTTCGATGGAGTAAATGTCGTGGTGGGGTGGAGGAGAAATCAGCGAGATGCCCGGAATGGAGTGACGTGTCTTGGCAATCACTTCATCCACTTTGAAGCCCGGCAGCTGCCCGCCTTCGCCCGGCTTGGCGCCTTGGGCAATCTTTATCTGTATTTCGTCCGCATTCACCAGATATTCTGCGGTGACACCGAAACGTCCTGAGGCCACCTGCTTGATGGCGCTGCGCAGACTGGTGCCGTCTTCGCGCGGCATGAAGCGTGCCCGGTCTTCGCCTCCTTCGCCCGTATTGCTCCGGCCATGCAGCTTGTTCATGGCAATAGCCATGGCTTCGTGGGCTTCGCGGCTGATGGAGCCGTAGGACATGGCGCCGGTGACAAAGCGCTGTACGATGTTCTCTACCGGTTCCACCCGGTCTATGCTGATAGGAGCGCGGCGGAAGTCGAGGAAATCGCGCAGGAAGATGGGAGATTCCTTGCTGTCTACCATGGCAGTGAACTCCTTGAATTTCTTATAGCTTCCCAGGCGTGTGGCAAGTTGCAGTGTGCTGATGGTTTCCGGGTTCCAGGCGTGCTTCTCACCATCCTTGCGGAAGGCATACAGTCCGCGGTTCGGCAATAGCTCCGCTTCCCCCTTCTTTTTAAGAACCTCCATCCCTTCCTTGTGGAAGGCGATGGCGTCGCGTGCCACTTCATCCAGGCGTATGCCTCCGATGCGTGAACTCAGTCCGCCAAAGTAGGCATTGCTCAACTCCTCGCTCAGTCCTACGGCCTCGAAAATTTTCGCGCCCCGGTAAGAACGGATGGTGCTGATGCCCATCTTGCTCATAATCTTGAACAAGCCTTTGCAGACGGACTTGATATATTTCTTTTCGGCAGTGGCGTAATCGAGCTGTATTTCCTTTTCGTTCACCAGTTTGTCGATGACGGCAAAAGCCATATACGGATTCAGTGCGCTGGCTCCGAAGCCCAGCAGCAGTGCGGCGTGCATCACTTCGCGGATTTCGCCGCTTTCTACAATCAGTGCCGTCTGCACCCGTTTGCCCACGGAGATAAGATGGTGGTGTACCGCCGACACGGCAAGCAGTGACGGAATGGCGGCATGGGCGGCGTCTACGTCGCGGTCGGAAAGCACGATGTAGTTCACTCCTTCGTTGACGGATTCTTCCGCCTGCTTGCAGAGGGTTGCCAATGCTTCCTGCAATCCCTGGCACCCTTTTGCCACTTCGAAGAGCAGGGGCAGTTTCACGGTCTTGAAGCCTTTGTACCGGATGTTGCAGAGAATATCCAGCTGGGCGTTGTTCAGGATGGGATGGTTCAACCTCACCATCTTGCAATGGTTTTCGCTGGGTGTCAGTATGTTCATGCCTACGGCTCCGATGTATTCGGTCAGCGACATTACCAGTTCTTCGCGTATCGGGTCGATAGGAGGGTTGGTGACTTGGGCAAACTGCTGGCGGAAATAGTTGTACAGTAGTTGCGGCTTGTCCGAGAGTACTGCCAGCGGGGTGTCATTGCCCATGGAGTTGATGGGTTCGGCACCGGTGGTACACATCGGGACAATCAGCCGTTCCACGTCTTCTTTGGAGTAGCCGAAGATGCGCAGCATGCTGTCGTAGTTCTCCACGCTATGGGAGACTTTGCGACCGCTTTTCAGTTCGTCCAGCTCGATGCGGTTGCCGGCCAGCCAAGTGCGGTATGGTTTGGCTTCGGCAAGTTGTTTCTTCAGTTCGCCGTCATAATATATTTCGCCTTTCTCGGTGTCTATAAGCAGTATCTTGCCCGGTTGCAGGCGTCCTTTTTCCTTGATGTCTCCCGGCTCGAAATCCATCACGCCGACTTCGCTGGCCACTACCATCATGCCGCCCTGCGTAATCAGGTAGCGTGCAGGGCGCAGTCCGTTTCTGTCGAGCATGCCGCCTGCATAGCGCCCGTCGCTGAAAAGCAGTGCCGCCGGTCCGTCCCACGGCTCCATCAGGATGGAGTGGTATTCATAGAAAGCTTTCAGGTCTTCGCTGATGGGATTCTTTTCGTTGAAGGATTCCGGCACGAGCATGGCCATGGCGTGCGGCAGGCTCAGGCCTGACATGAGGAGAAACTCGAGTACATTGTCCAGCGAGGCACTGTCGCTCATGCCCGGTTGCACGATGGGGCGTATCTCCCGGATGTCTCCCAAGGCGGGAGAGGAGAGTACACTCTCACGGGCTTCCATCCAGCCGCGGTTGCCGCGGATGGTATTGATTTCGCCGTTGTGTGCCAGCAGGCGGAAAGGCTGTGCCAGTCCCCAGGTGGGGAAAGTGTTGGTGCTGAAACGGGAGTGCACCAATGCCAGCCCGCTGGTGAAGTAGCTGTTGGTGAGGTCGGGGAAGTAGTTGCGCAACTGCAAAGAAGAGAGCATGCCCTTGTAGACGATGTTCTTCGTAGAGAGCGAGACGATGTAGAAATCCTCGCGGGTGGGGATGTCCGACTTGCGTATTCTGTTCTCTATCCTTTTCCTTATTATATAGAGTTTGCGGTCGGCGGTTTCGCTTTCCGTAAATCCGGTGATGAAAATTTGCTTGATGTCCGGTTCGTTGGCAAGAGCCGCTTCTCCCAATATTTCGGGGCAAGTGGGCACGTTGCGCAGATGCATCAGGGTCAATCCCTCCTTTTCAATCTCTTCGATAATGACGCTCAAGATGACAGCCTGGTCTTTTCCGTCTTTGGGAAGGAAAAGCAGGCCGGTGCCGTATTTTCCCTTCTCGGGAACGGGAATGCCCTGCAACAGAATGAATTCGTGCGGTATCTGCAGCATGATGCCGGCACCGTCTCCGGTTTTGTTGTCCGCCCCTTCCGCTCCACGGTGGCGCATGTTTTCCAGTACCTTCAATGCCGATTCTACCAGTTCATGTGATTTTCCTCCCTGGATATTGACCAGCATGCCTACTCCGCAGGCATCGTGCTCATGGGATGCCTCATACAAGCCCAACTGTTTGGGCTGTCGCTGGTAATCCTCTGCTTTTGTTTTGTTGTTAAAAAGTTCTTGTTTCATGATTATAAGCTTTCTTTATTGCTGTATAATATTGTTTGTGGTTTCAAAATGTTCGGCAAATATATGGTATTAATTGCAAAATGCTAATATGTATTCCTGCCTTCTTTCTTGCAAAATTCCTGCGATAGAAGATGAAGTTATGAATTGATAGAAAACACCCTCTGTTTTCTTTTAATCCTAAATCAAAATCAGACGGTTTGATTTGGATTTATAAATTAAGCCTTTTGCTTTTAAAATAATACTTTCTTTAACTTTTTGATGTAAAAACAACTTTTTTCTATTCTTTTGATAAATAAATAGTGAAAAGATTAACTTTATGTTCTTAAGAATATGTATATTTGCAGCGCAAAATCAAATACTGATACATTATGTGTGGAATAGTAGGCTATATAGGTCAAAGGAAAGCCTACCCCATTCTTATCAAAGGTCTGAAGCGGTTGGAGTACCGTGGATATGATAGTGCAGGGGTAGCATTAATCAGTGATAACCGACAGTTGAACGTGTACAAAGCGAAAGGTAAGGTTTCGGAACTTGAAACTTTCGTTGCTCAAAAAGATATTTCCGGTAACATTGGTATTGCACATACACGTTGGGCTACTCATGGAGAACCTTGTTCCGTCAATGCCCATCCCCATTATTCCTCTTCCGAACGCCTCGCCCTCATCCATAACGGCATTATTGAAAACTACGCCGTCCTTAAAGAAAAACTTCAAGCCAAAGGTTATGTATTTAAAAGCAGCACTGATACCGAGGTGCTGGTACAGCTCATTGAATACATTCAGGTGACAAACCATATTGACCTGCTGACGGCGGTGCAACTTGCCTTGCAGGAAGTGATTGGGGCGTATGCCATTGCGGTGCTCGACAAGGACAATCCGGATGGGATAATCGCTGCACGCAAGAGCAGTCCGCTGGTGGTGGGCATCGGTGAAGGAGAGTTTTTCCTGGCTTCGGATGCCACGCCGATTGTGGAATACACGGATAAGGTGGTGTATCTGGAAGACGAAGAGATTGCCCTCATCCGTCGGGGAGAGAAGCTGAAGGTTGTTAACCTGAAGAATGTGGAATGTCCGCACGAGGTAAAGACGGTAGCGCTCAATCTCGGCCAGCTGGAGAAGGGCGGTTATCCGCACTTCATGCTGAAGGAAATCTTCGAACAGCCCGGCTGCATTCACGACTGCATGCGCGGGCGTATCAATGTGGAGGGTACGAACGTGGTTCTTTCTGCAGTGATTGATTATAAGGAACGTCTGCTGGCGGCCAAACGCTTCGTCATCGTGGCATGCGGTACGTCATGGCATGCCGCCCTCATCGGCAAGCATTTGATTGAAAGCTTCTGCCGTATTCCGGTGGAGGTGGAGTATGCCAGTGAGTTCCGTTACCGCGACCCGGTGATTGACAGCAACGATGTGGTGATTGCCATCTCGCAAAGCGGTGAAACGGCCGATACGCTGGCTGCCGTGGAGCTTGCCAGAAACCGTGGGGCATTTATATACGGCATCTGCAATGCCGTCGGTTCCAGCATTCCCCGTGCCACGCACACGGGTTCCTATATCCACGTGGGACCGGAAATAGGGGTGGCATCCACCAAAGCCTTCACGGGGCAGGTAACGGTGCTTACCATGCTGGCCCTGACACTTGCCAAAGAGAAAAAGACGATGGACGAAGGGCAATACCTGGCAATTGTCAAGGAATTGGGACATATCCCCGACAAGATGAAGGAGGTCTTGAAACTGAACGACCGTATAGCGGAACTTTCCAAGATATTCACCTATGCACACAACTTTATCTATCTGGGACGCGGATACAGTTATCCCGTAGCCCTGGAAGGTGCTTTGAAGTTGAAGGAGATTTCGTATATCCATGCCGAGGGCTATCCTGCCGCCGAAATGAAGCATGGTCCCATTGCCTTGGTAGATGCCGAGATGCCGGTGGTGGTTATTGCCACCCGGAATGGGCTTTACGAAAAGGTGCTGAGCAATATCCAGGAAATAAAGGCGCGTAAAGGCAGGGTTATCGCCATTGTGACAAAGGGAGATACGGTCATCAGTAAAATAGCCGACACTTGCATCGAGCTTCCCGAAACAATGGAGTGCCTTGATCCGTTAATAACTACGGTACCTCTGCAATTACTTGCCTATCACATTGCCGTGTGCAAGGGAATGGATGTGGACCAGCCGAGGAATCTTGCGAAGTCGGTGACTGTAGAATGAGGACATGTACAATTTACCATTTACAATGTACAATGGGGCTGCGCTTGGGAGGGGTAAATGTAAATGGTAATTGTATGCTATAATAAGGAAAAGAAAATTGTACACTTAAAATTGTACATTGTAAATGGTAAATTGTAAATAGATAGATGGAACAACTGAAGCATGAATGCGGCGTTGCCATGATACGCCTGCTGAAACCGCTGGAGTACTATGAAGAGAAGTACGGAACATGGATGTACGGACTCAACAAGCTCTATCTCCTGATGGAGAAACAACACAACCGTGGGCAGGAAGGTGCCGGACTGGCCTGCGTGAAACTGGAAGCCAGTCCCGGCGAGGAATATATGTTCCGTGAGCGTGCTCTCGGCTCGGGCGCCATTACCGAAATTTTCGGTACGGTGCAGGGCCACTTCAAGGACTTGACCAAGGAACAGCTGCACGATGCGGACTATGCCAAGCGTGTGCTGCCCTTTGCAGGGGAGGTCTATATGGGACACCTGCGTTACTCCACTACCGGAAAGTCCGGCATCTCGTACGTGCACCCGTTCCTCCGGAGAAACAACTGGCGTGCCAAGAATCTTGCCCTCTGCGGCAATTTCAACATGACGAATGTGGATGAAATCTTCGCACGCATTACCGCCATCGGCCAGCATCCGCGCAAATATGCCGATACCTACATCATGCTGGAGCAGTTGGGACATCGCCTCGACCGCGAAGTGGAGCGCCTCTTCAACCTTGCCGAAGCGGAAGGGCTGGCAGGCATGGACATCACCCGTTATATAGAAAACCACATCGACCTTGCCAACGTGCTGCGCACTTCGAGCAAGGAGTGGGACGGGGGATACGTGATGTGCGGACTTACCGGCAGCGGAGAGACTTTCGCCGTACGCGACCCATGGGGCATCCGTACAGCCTTCTGGTATCAGGACGACGAGATAGCGGTGCTTGCCAGCGAACGTCCCGTGATACAGACAGCCCTTAATGTTCCTGTCGAATCCATCAAGGAGCTGCAACCCGGACAAGCCATGTTTATCAACAAGGCCGGCAAGGTGCGCACCGTGCAAATCAACAAGCCGCGCGAGGTGAAACCTTGTTCCTTCGAGCGCATCTACTTCAGCCGGGGCAGTGATGTGGACATTTACCGGGAACGTAAACTGCTGGGTGAGAAACTTGTACCCAACATATTGAAAGCCATCGACAACGATGTGGACCATACCGTCTTCTCCTTCATCCCCAATACGGCGGAAGTCGCCTTCTACGGTATGTTGCAGGGATTGGACGACTACCTCAACGAGGAGAAGGTGCAGCAGATTGCCGCCTTGGGGCATAGTCCCAGCCACGACGAACTGGAGCATATCTTGTCGCGGCGCATACGGAGCGAGAAAGTGGCCATCAAGGACATCAAGCTGCGTACCTTCATTGCCGAAGGAAACAGCCGGAACGACCTTGCCGCCCATGTGTACGACATCACTTACGGAAGCCTTGTCCCGGGAGTGGATAATCTGGTCATCATCGACGACTCGATAGTGCGTGGAACCACCCTGAAGCAGAGCATCATCGGCATCCTTGACCGTCTGGAGCCAAAGAAGATAGTCATTGTAAGCTCTTCACCGCAGGTACGCTATCCCGACTACTATGGCATCGATATGGCTAAGATGAGCGAATTCATCGCCTTCAAGGCTGCTGTGGAACTGCTGAAGGAGCGCGAGATGCGCGATGTGATTGCCGCCGCCTACCGCAAGTCCAAAGAGCAGGTAGGCCTGCCCAAAGAGCAGATGGTGAATTACGTGAAGGAGATTTATGCTCCTTTCACTGATGAGGAAATCTCTGCCAAGATGGTGGAGCTTCTTACTCCGAAAGGGACGAAAGCCAAAGTGCAGATTGTCTACCAGCCTCTCGAGGGGCTGCATGAGGCCTGCCCCAAGCATCCGGGTGACTGGTACTTCAGCGGCGATTATCCTACGCCGGGCGGTGTGAAGATGCTGAACAAGGCATTTATTGATTATATAGAACAAGTTTATCAATTTTAATTGAATCAATGAGAAATGTAACTCTAATCCTCGACGACGGGAGCCGCTTCCACGGCAAGTCGTTCGGCTTTGAAAAACCGGTAGCGGGAGAGGTGGTCTTCAACACAGCCATGACGGGTTATCCCGAAAGCCTGACCGACCCTTCGTATGCCGGACAGCTGATGACGCTCACCTATCCGTTGGTGGGCAATTACGGTGTGCCGCCTTTTACTCTCGAACCGAATGGGCTTGCCACTTTTATGGAGAGCGAGCATATCCATGCCGAAGCCATTATTGTAAGCGATTATAGCGAAAATTATAGCCATTGGAATGCGGTGGAAAGCCTCGGTGACTGGCTGAAACGCGAACAGATTCCGGGCATCACGGGCATCGATACCCGCGAACTGACAAAGGTGCTTCGCGAGCATGGGGTGATGATGGGACGTATCGCCTTTGATGATGAATCGGATGAAATGCCTGAGGCCTCTTATGCCGATGTGAATTATGTGGATAAAGTTAGCTGCAAGGAGGTTATCCGTTACAACGAAGGAACCGGTAAGAAGAAAGTGCTCCTTGTGGATTGCGGCGTCAAGCATAACATCATCCGCTGCCTGCTGAAACGTGACGTGGAAGTGATTCGCGTTCCCTGGGACTATGATTATACTGGGATGGAGTTCGACGGGTTGTTCATCTCCAACGGCCCTGGCGACCCCGATACCTGCGATGCTGCCGTGCAGCATATCCGCAAGGCAATGCAGAACGAGAAACTGCCCATCTTCGGCATCTGTATGGGAAACCAGTTGCTTTCCAAAGCTGGGGGCGCCAAGATATACAAATTGAAATACGGCCACCGCAGCCATAACCAACCGGTGCGTATGGTGGGTACGGAACGTTGCTTCATCACCTCACAGAATCATGGGTATGCCGTAGACAACAACACGCTGACAGAAGACTGGGAACCGCTTTTCATCAATATGAACGATGGTTCTAATGAAGGAATCCGCCACAAACGCAATCCCTGGTTCTCCGCACAGTTTCATCCCGAAGCTGCCAGCGGGCCGACGGATACGGAGTTTCTTTTTGATGACTTTGTGAAGTTGCTTTAGTAAGAGAATTTTATCAAGAATGATTGCGTTCATAATCTCTTGATAATCAGTATGTAAAAGACGGTATAATGAGTCCCATACTGAATGTCATTCAGTCCCAGAGTGAATACCTTTCAGTCCTATACTGAATGCCATTCAATTAGTGACTGATTGTGTAAGGTAAGAGAAAGATAAGGTTTTATTACTACTATTACATTTTTAATAAACAGATATGCAAATGAAAGAAAACAATATAAAGAAAGTCCTGCTGCTCGGTTCCGGCGCACTGAAAATCGGTGAGGCAGGAGAATTTGACTACTCCGGTTCGCAGGCGCTCAAGGCATTGAAGGAGGAAGGCATCTACACGGTTCTCATCAATCCGAACATTGCCACGGTACAGACCTCGGAAGGAGTTGCCGACCAGATTTACTTCCTGCCCGTCACTCCTTACTTCGTGGAGAAGGTGATAGAGAAGGAGCGCCCGGACGGCATCATGCTTGCTTTTGGCGGACAGACGGCACTGAACTGCGGTGTCTCCCTCTATAAAGACAAGATTTTCGAGAAGTACGGCGTGACGGTTCTCGGCACTCCCGTGCAGGCCATCATTGACACGGAGGACCGTGAAATCTTTGTGCAGAAACTGAATGAGATTGATGTGAAGACCATCAAGAGCGAAGCCGTGGAGAATGCGGCGGATGCCCGTCGCGCAGCCCGGGAACTGGGATACCCGGTCATTGTCCGTGCCGCATATGCGCTTGGCGGACTGGGTTCGGGCTTCTGCGACAATGAAGAAGAGCTGAATGTGCTGGTGGAGAAAGCCTTCTCCTTCTCCCCACAGGTGCTGGTGGAGAAATCGCTGAAGGGATGGAAGGAAGTGGAATACGAGGTGGTGCGCGACCGCTTCGACAACTGCATCACGGTCTGCAACATGGAGAACTTCGACCCCCTGGGCATCCATACAGGTGAGTCCATCGTTATTGCCCCGTCACAGACGTTGAGCAATACGGACTATCATAAATTGCGTGAACTTGCTATCCGCATTATCCGTCACATCGGCATTGTGGGAGAGTGTAACGTGCAGTATGCCTACGACCCGATGAGCGAGGACTACCGGGTAATCGAGGTAAATGCACGCTTGAGCCGTTCGTCTGCACTTGCCTCTAAAGCAACGGGTTATCCGTTGGCGTTTGTAGCGGCAAAACTCGGCTTGGGCTATGGCTTGTTCGACTTGAACAACTCTGTGACAAAGACTACAAGCGCTTTCTTCGAACCCGCCCTGGACTATGTGGTCTGCAAGATACCGCGTTGGGATTTGGGCAAGTTCCACGGGGTGGACAAAGAGCTGGGTTCAAGCATGAAGTCGGTAGGCGAGGTGATGGCTATCGGCCGTACTTTCGAGGAAGCCATCCAGAAGGGGCTTCGCATGATAGGCCAGGGCATGCACGGCTTCGTAGAGAACAAGGAACTGGTGATTGCCGATTTGGACAAGGCTCTGCGCGAACCTACCGACAAACGTATCTTTGTCATCTCCAAAGCCTTCCGTGCCGGGTATACGGTGGACCAGGTGCACGAATTGACCAAGATAGACCGTTGGTTCCTGGAGAAGTTGATGAACATCATGGATACCAGCAGGGAACTGCACTCTTTTATGGCTGATGGAGAGTTGCCAATGATTCCCGTGGACTTATTGCGTAAAGCCAAAGTACAAGGCTTCTCTGATTTCCAGATAGCCCGTGCCCTCGGCTTGGAACAAGCAATGGACGGCGAAGAAGCCATCCTTGCCGTCCGCAATTTCCGCAAGAGTGCAGGCATTCTGCCCGTAGTGAAGCAGATAGATACCCTTGCCGCCGAATATCCCGCACAGACCAACTATCTCTACCTAACGTATAGCGGCACGGCAAATGATGTCCGTTACCTCGGCGACCGCAAGTCCATTGTCGTATTGGGCTCCGGCGCCTACCGCATCGGTTCTTCCGTAGAGTTCGACTGGTGCGGCGTGCAGGCCCTGAACACCATCCGCCAGGAAGGCTACCGCAGTGTCATGATAAACTACAACCCCGAAACCGTGTCTACGGACTATGACATGTGCGACCGTCTTTACTTCGACGAGCTCACCTTCGAGCGCGTGATGGATATTCTCGAACTGGAGAATCCCCACGGGGTGATTGTCTCTACCGGTGGTCAGATACCGAATAACCTTGCCCTGCGCCTCGATGCGCAGAAGGTACCTATTCTCGGCACAAGCGCCAGGAGCATCGACAATGCCGAAGACCGTGACAAGTTCTCCGCCATGCTCGACCGCATTGGTGTAGACCAACCCGAATGGCGGGCGCTGACCTCCCTGGAGGACATCAACGCCTTTGTGGATAAGGTGGGCTTCCCGGTATTGGTCCGTCCTTCCTACGTATTGTCCGGCGCTGCGATGAACGTCTGTTCCAACCGGGAGGAGCTGGAACGCTTCCTGAAGCTGGCGGCGAATGTCAGCAAGAAACATCCCGTAGTGGTGAGCCAGTTCATTGAGCATGCCAAGGAGGTGGAGATGGATGCTGTGGCGCAAGATGGAGAGATTATCGCGTACGCCATCAGTGAGCATATCGAGTTTGCCGGAGTGCATTCCGGTGACGCCACTATCCAGTTCCCGCCACAAAAGTTGTATGTGGAGACGGTGCGCCGCATCAAGCGCATCAGCCGCGAGATTGCCCGTGAGCTGAACATCTCCGGTCCGTTCAATATCCAGTATCTGGCACGCGAGAACGACATCAAGGTGATTGAGTGCAACCTCCGTGCCAGCCGTTCGTTCCCGTTTGTCAGCAAGGTGCTGAAGATAAACCTTATTGAACTTGCCACGAAGGTGATGCTCGGCATTCCGGTACAGAAGCCGGACAAGAATCTGTTCGATTTGGATTACGTAGGCATCAAGGCGAGCCAGTTCTCCTTCAACCGTCTGCAGAAGGCCGACCCGGTACTGGGTGTGGATATGGCAAGCACGGGCGAGGTGGGTTGCATCGGCAGCGATACTTCCTGCGCCATTCTCAAGGCGATGCTCTCCGTGGGATATCGTATTCCAGAGAAAAATATCCTGCTTTCTACCGGTACTCCGAAGCAGAAAGTGGACATGCTTTCTGCCGCGCGTATGCTTCAGAAGAAGGGGTATAAGATATTTGCCACGGGTGGTTCCAGCAATTTCCTTACGGAGAACGGTGTGGAGAATACGCGCGTCTACTGGCCCAGCGAACCCGAACGCCAGCCGCAGGCACTCGACATGCTGCACCGCAAGGAGATAGACATGGTGGTCAATATTCCGAAGAACCTCACCGCAGGCGAGTTGGATAACGGCTACAAGATACGCCGTGCCGCCATCGACCTCAATATTCCGTTGATAACGAATGCCCGTCTGGCAAGTGCGTTCATCAATGCATTCTGCACGATGACGCCGGATGATTTGGCTATCAAGTCGTGGGCGGAGTACAAATGATGATTTAATTTGCTATCTTTGCTGAAAACTAAGTTCGATGGAAACAATTTTGACCCAATACTATCAATCTCCTTATGGCGAGTTGCTCCTCGGCTCTTTCGGCGATAAACTCTGCCTATGCGACTGGATGCTGAACGAGAAACGTAGAGTAACCGTTGATAAGCGCATACGGCAGGCGCTGCATGCCGATTATGAGGAAGGCACTTCGGAAGTGATTGCAAGGGCAATCATTCAGTTGGATGAGTATTTTGCCTGTAAGCGGACCATATTCGATGTTCCACTGCTTGCAGTCGGAACAGAATTCCAGCGGACGGTGTGGCAGGAGTTGCAGAACATCCCTTACGGAAAAACAGTGTCCTACGGCGAGCTTTCACGAAAGCTGGGCAATCCGAAAGCCGTACGTGCGGTGGCGGCTGCCAATGGGGCAAATGCCCTCTCCATACTCATCCCCTGCCATCGTGTGGTGGGCAGCAACCATACGCTGATAGGCTATGCCGGTGGACTGGCAGCCAAACAAGGGATGCTGGCATTGGAAGCGGACTCTTGCGACGGACCGTCAGGCTCCCGTATAGGACAGCTGTTTTGAGGTCAGGTTTGTTTCTGGTATTCCGCCGGTGTCATCCCCGTCATACGTTTGAAGAACTTCGAGAAGAACGACGGATTGGGAAAGTTCAGTTCGTCTGATATTTGAAACACCAGTAGATTACTGTGTTTCAGCAATACTTTGGCTTCGAGGATAACTGCTTGATTAATCCATTGCATCACGGTTTGTCCGCTTGTTTCACGTATCACCGAACTCAGATAGTGCGGTGTCAGGCATAGCTTGTCGGCATAGAAGTTGACGCTGCGTTCGTGCTTGCTGTGTTGGTTCACCAAAGCGATGAAGCGGCGGAATAGCTCTTCCTGGCGTGAAAGGCGTGCCGGAGTTGACTTGCATGTGTGCTCGTGGATATACTTAAGGTTATAGAGAAGTGAGACAATCAAGTGCTGTACAGCTCCGCGGCGGTAGGGCAAACAATGTAGTATATTCCACAATAAAGAGAAGAAGCTGCTGATGTGTGCCCATTCCTCGTTGTTGCATGAAAGGCGGATTCCGTTTCGTGTATAAGCTTCCGAAAGAATGGAATTCTGTAGTACGGGCAGAAAATTGGCAGTGGGCATGATGACTTGGAATTCGTAGTCGGGACTGACTTCCGATATTTCTATCAGCGAATTGTCAGGGATGATAATAATATCGTGGGCTGTAGCTTCATATTCGATAAGATTGATGGAGATTCGGCCCTTACCTTGCATGATGCGTACAATCCTTCCTTCTTTGGCACGATAAGGTTGCTGGGTGCGGAATAGCCTGAATCCCATTGCTTGAAAACTGATGACCATTCCCAAATCGTCGTTTATAAATCTGTATTCGGAATGTTCTATAAAATCCGGATTGTTGCGGATGTCCTCGAATGCGACGCTTATCGGTTTGTTCTTTTCCATATCTTTCCCTTTATGAATAATGTATATTTCCACCGCAAAGATAATAAAGTGTTCCTATTATTTGTCTTTTTCTACGAAATGTCGTACTATTAGAACATCTTTGCGCACAAATGGATTGTAAGGTTATAGGGTTATGCCTTTATCTTTGCATGTGTATAGAACAAAACCATGTAGAATAAACAAGAAACAGAATGGATATGAAACGAACCGTTTTCTTTTTTACCCTTTCTCTTGCTGCCATGCTGGCACATGCCCAGCTCACGTTGGAGGAGTGCCAGCGACGGGCGCAAGACAATTATCCGTTGGTCAGGCAATACGGACTGATAGAAAAGGCACGCGGGTACGACCTCTCCAATGCCGGAAAAGGTTACTTGCCCCAGTTTTCCCTATCCGGCAAGGCCACGTACCAGAGTGACATCACCCGGCTACCGGTCGAAATCCCTAATCTCGACATCAAGACTGCTTCGAAAGACCAGTACCAGGTGATGCTCGAAGTGCAGCAGACCCTCTGGGATGGTGGGGATATACGTTCCAGAAAACGATTGACGCGTGCCGCCTCGGAAGTGGAACTGGAAAAACAGCATGTAGACATGTATGCCTTGACTGACCGGGTGAACCAGCTCTTTTTCGGCATCCTGCTGTTGGACGAACAGCTGAAACAGAACAGCCTCTTGCAAGAAGATTTAGGAAGAACCCACAAGCAGGTAGCCGACTATATAGCCAATGGCATCGCCACCCCGAGCGACCTGGATGCAGTCAGCGTAGAGCAACTGAACACCAGGCAGCACCGTGTGGAATTGGAGACCACCCGTCGTGCATACCTCAGCATGCTTGCTGCCTTTACGGGCAAGGATCTCTCTTCCGAAACGGTTTTATTGAAACCGGCTGCCGAAGAAAACATAGACCGGCAGATGAACAACCGCCCCGAACTTCGTTGGTACGATGCGCAGGGAGAGCATCTCCGCCAGCAGGATCAGAACAGTCGTCAACAACCCGCCCTCGTAAAAGCCTGCGCCGATGGCAAGGCCGACGACCGCGACCGTCCACAGGCCGGCGGCCGTAGTGAGCCCCTTGACGCGCTGGCGTCGCGTGACAATGATCGTACCCGCGCCGATGAAGCCCATACCGGCGACGACGCCTGCGCCCAGACGGGCAGCGTCCAGATAGTAGCGCATATACACAAGCCAGAATTCGCTCGTCAGCGTGGTCATGGCCGCACCAAGGCAGATCAGAATGTGGGTACGGAAGCCGGCGCTGCGGCGCTTGAATTCGCGCTCCATGCCCACGATCCCGCCGCACAGTGTGCTCAGGATCAGCCGGAATGCAACGGAAGCAAGTGTGATATCCCGTAATCCGTCAAAAATAGATAGCATTGCGATCCTCTCCCCCTCAAATCTCGTCGATCATGGTCACGCCATGAACCTCAGACAGCGCCGCCAGGATCTGTGGATGCTGCTGATGCGCACTGAGCCGGACGCTGAGCACCGCGCTGGGATAGCGGTGATACTCCTCTCCGCCGCGGTCGATCTCCACGCCGTAGATCTGCACGCCCTGCGCCTTGACATGGCTGAGCAGCACACCAAGCTCATCGAGCGACTTGAGCTCCACGTAGATATTCATATTGCGCGCGTTTTCCAGCAGATACACCTCCACCACCGGCAGGAAGTGAATGCACAGAAACATCAGCACAAACGCAATGATCACGCACTCATAGAGCCCCGCGCCGATGGCGATGCCCATGCAGGCAGATGCCCAAAGTCCCGCGGCAGTCGTCATTCCCTTGACCTCCTGCCTGCCGGTGACGATGATCGTACCGGCGGCCAGAAAGCCGATGCCGCTGTAAACCTTTGCTCCAAGGCGGCTCACGTCGACCTGCTTGCCGGTCGTCACGGCGATCTCCGCCCAGACAGTACCGAGCTGCACGAACAAAAACTGGCTCAGGATGCTGGTAAGCGCCGACCCGAGGCAGACGAGCATATAGGTGCGAAAACCCGCCGCGCGGTGCTTGCGTCCGCGCTCAAGGCCGATCATGCCGCCGAATACCATCGCCAGCACCAACCGCAGCAGCACGGAGGCAAAGTTCAATTCCCGAAAATAGTCCAAACCACTGATCAATTCGTTCTCCTCCTTTTCGATTCCCGGAAAACGGAAACACTCTCTTGCAATTCCGACCGCAACCCGTATAATAGAAACATCTTTTACGCCGCAGAAAGGTGCTCATTATGCAGACGATCCATGTAACCTATTCCATCACCGTTTCCGACTTTCGCAAAGCGACCTATTACGGTCTTTTTCTGCGCCACCGCCGCGCGCTGCAAATCATGTTCCTTGTGCTCGGCGTTTCCATACTCTATGCCATCGGCGGCGCACTGGGGTTGGGAACGGTGAATTATCTCGTATTTTTTCTTGCCCTCGCCTATCTGATCTGGGGCATTTTTCTCTTCGCTGGTGCAGAGAAGGGTATCCGGCAGTATCTGGCCTCTCCCCACAACACGCTCGGGTGCGACTACGACGTCACGATCGACGCCCATCGTATTCGCATCTGTATTCCGTCGCACAAGGGCGACTCTTCTTTTCTCATCACGAAGCTTGCCTGCGTTTATGAGCTCAGCTCCATGTATCTTCTCTATGTCAACACACAGGAGGTATACCTCCTGCCAAAGCGCGCTCTTACAGCAGAGCAGGTCAGCGAGCTGCGCGCTGCTGCAAACGAGGAAAAAGGCGAAGCCGACCATCCGGTCAGCTTCGCCTTTCGTCGCTTTCACAAATTTTCACTTGTTGCCGCAGATATTCTTCCGGCAGGCGCTGATGGGGAACCATTCGCAATCCCGGCAAATGTCCGCGAGCATTTCGCTCGTCATTTTTTCGTCGATCTCGCGGATCAAGTCCTGATAGACATACTCCTTCTCCTCAAGGCCAAAGTACTCGATCGTCTTGCGGTCGAAGCTCTTCACCTTTTCCTGCGTGTCGCACAGATCCTCGCCCTCCTTGTGGGGGCAGCAGGAGCAAAGTGTGTCCGTGGAGAAGGTCAGCATGATCCTGGTGCCGGGCACATTTCTCAGCTCGTGCACGACCTCGTTCATGTGCGCAACGAAGTTCTCGTCGTAGCCCTTGCCTGAGTAACCCTGCGTACACAGCAGGTGGTGGGGACGCAGATGGATCATTTCTTCAGCTCCGGCACACGCTCCCTGATGGCAAAGCCGATCACGGAGGCGAGGATTGCCTTGATGATGGCGGTGGGAATGAAGGGCAGCACGCAGGCGGTGATGCCGGTGGCGACGCTCGCCTTGGCCACGGCGCAGAACAGTGCCACGCCGATCACATAGTTGATGACCGTGCCGACGACCAGCGCGATCACATACGCGCCCTTGAAGTCCTTGCGGTGCTCCGCGCCCCAGCCGATGATGAAAGCCATCAAGGGGAAGGAGATCAGAAAGCCGCCGGTGGGGCCGACGAACTTATCAAAGCCGCCGGAGAAGTTGGCGAGGACCGGAAGGCCCACCGCGCCCATAATGATATAGATAAGGCTCGAAATGGTGGAGAGCTTGCTGCCCAGCACCACAGCCGCCAGCGTGATGGCAAAGGTCTGCATGGTCATGGGCACGCCCATGGGCATCGGAATGGAGATCTGCGCCATCACGGCGATGACCGCCGCGAAGAGGCCTGCGTAGCAGATGGCCACTGCCGCCTGCTGCATTTCGCTCATAATAGAATTCCTCCCAGAATACGCCCCGGTCATCGCCGGGCCACAGTAAGATTACTGTAGCATTAAACCACAAAGCCCCCCGTCTGTCAACCATTATTTTCACAAAGGTTTACAACTTTGGTTTGCGGCAAAAAAACGGCGCCCGCTGAAAGCAGGCGCCGTCTGGCGATCTTGCTCTTGACGAAAACATGATACCAAAATCCAACAAAAGCAACAGAAGGAATGTTATTATAATTTTTCCTTGTACTCGTCAGCGAGAATCAATTCACCGCGTCCATTCTCAGCAATTCCCGCCCATTCCAAGATTGCCGCCATAACAAACACGGGGTCAAAAACGGATTCTCCGATTGTTCTACCGCGGTGAAGCGCTATTGTACCGACAACGGTGTTTTCCTCACAACCGGGTTCACCGAGCTTGTAGTTTCTTCCGTTGCCTTTCCTTGCTCTGCCACCTTGCTTTATAAGGAGTTCTACAATATCGTCAAACACCTTATAGTCGTAGGCTGGCTTAACTGGCAACTTATCACTTGTAAAAGTTGTTCCGTCTGGCTCTGCGTAAATCTCACAGGGAAGGCCTCTGGCTGTGTATACGGTAACGTGACCACCGTGCGCTTTCAGCTTTGCTTTGATGATTTCGGACGCGAGTGTGCTTGTATAGTCCACATCCATGCGGCTTACATCAATTTCCTTTGGCATTACCTTCTCCGTTCCACCGCCAAGATTTAAGGCGGCAAGCAATTCATCCAGTTTCTTTTTTGCAGTTGGATAAGATATTTGCATATCAGATTGCACCTCTTTCAGATTTCCTCTATTCTTTAGGAATGTCGTCAAGAACTCGAATTGGTCGCAGTCAAGCAGGTTAAACGCGCTGAGATCGAATGTGTTTCTTAGCTCCATGCCACAATCAGGGCATTGTAGCGTGCTAACTCGCAGTGTCCCATGACAGGCGGGACATTTTGAAATAAGCCGGTTCATGTAAATCACCTCTTCGCTTACATTATACAATTAGAAAACGATTTTGTCAATATAGTGCTTAATTATTTTTATT
>OOAA01000430.1_pt1 | contig 30892 bp, 20 predicted proteins | sample 1671671 | NCBI WGS metagenome assembly OOAA01 (sample SAMN06348180, study PRJEB24527) | human gut metagenome | biome: human gut; feature: ankylosing spondylitis patient; material: feces | host: Homo sapiens | place: China | collected 2015-10 | reverse complement strand
CCCAATTTCATATTTCAGAGGAAACGATTAAAGTCTCCCATACGAGCCTAAAAAAGCTCGAAAAGGAAGACTTTAACTCTATAAACCGCTATTTTATCAGCAGCCTCGGGGACGCGTCGCCCCCAGGTGAGCTTGCGTTCGTGCGCAACTCTTCGTATGGTTTGGTTAGAATATGTAATCCTCAAAAAATAAAAGGGAGAAAGCCTGTAAACTTCCTCCCTCGTTTCTATGTCAAATGAAAAAAATTAGCGCAGTTTCAGAATGTAGTGTTCTGCAAGTTCGCCTTGATTGACCGTGCCTAAACTATCTGACAGCATATAGCCAGTTTTAACACGCTTATAGTAAGTCTTTTCTCCTGAAGAAGGAGTGACCAGTTGAATCAAGTCTTTGCCAATCAAGTGATAAACTCCGTTTGTCTCAAAGTTTGCATCCTTTTCACCAATGTATTCCTGTTTGTAAGAATACGTACTGTCTGCATTTACAGTCAGTGAAGTACGGATACCTTCAGATGATGCGGCAGGCAAAGTGCCTTCAAAAGTACCTGTCATGACAAGAGTTGTTGTATCGGTAGCTGTTGCGCCTGCGGCAGTAGTTGCCTGATCCGTAGTTGCAGCCTCTTTCTTAGGGCTGTTTGTGCAAGCTGCCATGCTAATCAGCAAAGCTGCGGCCAAGGTTAGGTTCGTCTTTTTCATGCCTAAAATCCTTTTTTTAAAAGTTTATCTTAAACTGATGCTTTTTTAAAACGCGCAAAAGTATATACTATTTCTGAAAAGAGAGAACAATATCTTGATTTATTTTCGACTTTAACATTGTTAATTGTACTAGTTGCTAAACAAGGTATTGCTAAACAAAGTGTCACTGAGCAGAAGATAGTTAAATAAAAGCTGCTATTCTAGTTTAAAATAAAAGGATGCCGTGAGGACTTCACGGCATCCTTGTTTATTAGTAAATAGAATTTACTTCTTCAAAATGCGAAGTTTGTAAGTTAATGTCTGTTCTGGAACGCAGAAGGTGCGGAGTGTGCCTACATCTTGTCCACATGAAGCGTTGCCCACACCACGCATAGCAGCGTCGAGGTGAAGAACGGTGTAAGGACGAGCCTGCATTTCCCAATAATGGTTGGCATTCATTAGGTCAGCGTCTGTATAGGGAAGGGCTGAGAAGTTTACCTTACCTTCTGTTACTATCTTAACGCCAAAACCTGCTTTATCAGAGAGCGTGAGTTCGCGCAAACCTTCGCGGTTGCCTGTGCTTTGCGGCTTCATATTGGGTTCTACCATGTCGGCTACGGACGTAGTGTAACGTCCTACCGTAACACCGTCGCAGCGATCGTTGGCATTCTCCCACGGGCCGAGCGCATAATAGTCAACCTTAGAGAGTGAAGAGTCGATCATGCATACAAGACCTGCGCGACGCAACTCCGTTGTATGAGGTGTGAAACGTGCAGTTACGTCTACCATTCCTTGTGGATAGATTGTGTAGTCAATTTCTGTGTCGCAAAGCGAACCCTTACGTACAGTCTTCACTACCGTGTTGCCGTTCATCTCTTCTACTTTGATTGTACCCTTCGGTTGCAAGCCATTGCTCGTATTGCCAAAGCGATCGTTCTCTATCCAACGGTGGTTGCTATATTCAAAGCCTTCATTATTGGCGATGATGTTGCGACCGTCTAATGCGAGGGCCGTGAGGCGAGCCGTCTCGTTGTCGAACGTCAATTGTACATTGCTATTGCCAATAATCGTCTTGTCGAGCGAGAGTGTTTGCAACATTTCGGGAGCTTTAGCATCTTTCTTTACTTCTGCTAAACGACCACGTTGGCTGAGTTGGAATTGCTTCAATGCCACTTCATGTCCTGTAGCAGCATAACGTTGTGCAGCGCGGAAGACCACGTGGAGTGTAAGCATTACCTCCGTACCCATTGTCTCTGCCTTTTCAAGATTAGCCTTGCCTAACTTTAAGGTAAGTTGTGTGCTTTCGCCAGGAGCAACAGAGGGCAATTTAACGCTCTTCGTACTAACTATATTGCCATTCTTTACCACGTCATAGACGAGGTTCATGTCTCGCAAGTTTTGGAAAGCATACGTATTGCGCAGAGTGATGGTAGCTATATTCTTAAGCTTATCAACTTTATCAAGTGTAAACTTCACAAATTGGTGAGCGGCTTTCACCTCCTTGAGTTTGGCAGTCTCTTGGCGCAAACCATTGATGATACCATTGCAGCAGAAGTTGCCTTGGTGAGGGCCAGGGTAGTCATAACCTGTTGTGAGACGATAAACGCCTTGTTTCATCTGTTGTGGGTCGAAGATAGATTGGTCTACCCAGTCCCAGATGCAACCACCAATCGTTGCATTAGAGTTTTCGATAGCGTCCCAATATAGGTTTAAGTTGCCAATGGCATTACCCATAGCGTGTGCATATTCACAGATGAACATTGGCTTGTCGAGGTTCGACGTGTTGTCTTTCATCCAAGCCATACCAGGGTACATCTTAGAGTAGAAGTCAGAGTAACGTTCACCACCGTAAGGCAAACTAATGCGTGTACCTTCATAGTGTACGGGACGTGAGTCAAGGCGTTTCGCTGCCTCGTAGCAATCCTTAAAGTTTGCACCTGCGCCAGCCTCGTTACCCAAGCTCCACATCACTACGCAAGCATGGTTGCGATCGCGCAATATCATGCGGTCAATGCGGTCAACGAAGGCAGGTATCCACGACTGACGGTCAGAGATGCTTTGGTTGGCATGGTCCTCAAGGTCAGCTTCATCGACGGTATAAAGACCATAGTAGTCGTACATAGCGTACATACGTGCATCGTTCGGATAGTGTGAAGTACGAATGGTGTTGATGTTGTTTTGCTTCATCAGCGTAACGTCGCGCAACATCTCGTCTACGGTCACGGCACGGCCGTGCTTAGCAGAAGTGTCGTGACGGTTAACGCCCTTTAAGAACACACGCTTATCGTTTACATAAAGCAGCGAGTTCTTTATCTCTACCTTGCGCAAGCCGATTTTGGTAGAGAAAGCCATTTCGTCGTGCCCTTGTTCGTCCTGCTGAATGATACGCAGTGTGTAAAGGTTGGGAAGTTCTGCACTCCAAAGGTCGGCATTGGGAACGTCGAGCGTAATCGTAGCCTTTGTACCATTTGCGCCCTTGAGTTCTACATTGTCTTCTTGTATCTCGATGCCCTTAGGACTGAATATCTTGGCTGTCACCTTCTTGCTACCGCTGAGGTTGTCGCGATTGTCAAGCGTGAGTTCTACTTTTACCTTGGCCATACCAAGACCGGTGTTGTCGTCGATGTCGATGTCTGACGTTACGTAGTGGTCGCGCACGGCCATTTTGGGTGTATTATAGAGGTATACTTCGCGGAAGATACCACTCATGCGGAACATATCTTGACACTCAAGGTAAGAACCGTCGCTCCATCGGAACACTTGTACGGCTAAGCGGTTTTCTTCGCCAGCCTTAAGGTACTTCGTTATGTCGAACTCGCTCACGTTGTTAGAGCCTTGCGTATAACCTACGTACTGGCCGTTCAACCATACGAATGCAGCTGAGTAAATGCCACCGAAGTGTATGAATGTGCGTTGGCCGTTCCAATCGGCAGGAACGCTGAAGGTGTGAACGTATGAGCCTACGGGGTCGATGCCATAGTTCTTGCCACCGTCGTTAAACCCTGGACGCGCTTTGATAAAGGGTGGTGTGTTGGCGTGAGGATATTCTACGTTGCAATAAAGTGGTTTGTCGTAACCTAACATCTCCCAGTTAGAGGGTACAGGAATGGTGTCCCACTGGCTTACATCGAAGCCGTCCTTCCAGAAGTCAAGGGGACGCTGTGAGGGTTCGGGCACGAAGTGGAACTTCCATGTGCCGTTCAAGGGCAAGTAGCGACTGCTCTTAGGAGCGGTCCATGGAGTGTTGTAGTAAGCCTTGTCGGCTAACATTTCTTGCTCTGAAGCGTAGGGCATGAAAGTAGCAATGCCTGCTTCTTTATTCTCACCAAAGATTGTTTCGTCCTCCCAATAGGGTGACTTGATCTTGGGCTTCTCTACCTGTTCGAATCTCACCCATGCGGCTTGGTCTTTGGCATTATAAGCCACCAACTTGAGTTGTCCGTCCTTGAGTGCATACATCTTCTCAGCCTTAGCCTTGTTGCCAGCCGAACGAATGATGTACGTGCCAATGTGGCCTGCTACGGGTTCGAATACAAATTGTGCATTGTTCCACACGCCGTCTTGTGCTGGCCATTGCAAGATGTAGTCAATAGAGGCATTGGTGCCACCATCGTCAAAGTTTTGGGTATAGAAAGCATTGCTAATGACGCGACGGTCAAGATCGAGCATCTTGACGTTCCAATATTGACCACGATTTATCTTGTCTACCTTTTCGCCCACAATATGGGCATTGTTCTCACCTGAATCGCCATTGCCCAACACCCATTCGGGGTGTTGCACCGAACGAATGCGATAGGTCAAGTCGGCATCAAATCCTGAGTGGGCAGCCTCCTTGATAGAGAATTGTGCAGCCTTGTTGCCAGCAGCTTTACTCTTTTCGATGAGTACTAACTTATTGCCTTGTACGGCAGCGGCCATAGTGGGGCGGTTGGTCGGAATGAGGTTGACGTACTGGCCGTCAGCTACGACCTTCCAAAGTTGGGCTTCGTCCGAACCATTATTTTCACCTAAGACTAAAGCATCGCCTTGCGTGCGAATGGCCTTATTGGTAAAGGGATTAATCATGCGCCACGAACCAGAGAGTTCGTTGAGCGTAAAGTGTTGGTTGGCGTTGTTGTCGTTTTGCTTTGTGAGGTCTAATCGGCCTTCTTTGCCAAAGTCTACGACTTGACCTTTCAAGGCTGACACAATGTGATAGAGTTTGCCTTGCTCAAACTTTTGCGCCTGCAAGCTTGTCATGCTCCAACACAACGTGAGTAGCACGATCAACCAACGACTGATAAAGCGTTTTTGAGTCATTTCGATTGATTTTTTAGTTGACGAGTTCTTGGGTTAACAAGTTGACGAGTTAACGGGTAAGTTTGTCTTTTTATTAAATGCTTGTTGATATTGTTCATCATTAAAGATTTAAGTAGAAAACAAACTTACCTGTTAACTCGTCAGCTCGTTAACTTGTTAACAAAAACTCTTGTCAACAAATTATGATAAGAATAATATGATAGCTTGTGCTACCAAGATACGTAAGAACATTGATAAGGGGTAAACCGTAGAGTAACCAACTGAAGCGGCATCATTATTGGCCGCTTGGTTGGCATAACCTAATGCGGGGGGATCGGTGTTAGAACCTGCGATGATACCCATCAGTGTGAAGTAGTTCAACTTGAAGCGCCAACGTCCTACAAAGCCCATGATGAGGATAGGAATAATGGTAACAAGGAAACCGACCCAAACGTAAGTAAGTCCGTCGCCCTGAACTACAGTGTCCCAGAAGTTGCTACCAGCCTTAATACCTACTGCAGCGAGGAAGAGGATAAGACCTATTTCGCGCAACAAGAGGTTGGCTGAAGTGGTGGTGTACGTTACCAAGTGGAACTTATAACCATAGGCGCCAGCCAAGATAGCGATAATCAGCGGTCCACCGGCCAAGCCCAACTTCAACGGAGTGGCCATACCAGGGAATTGGAAAGGAATGCTACCAAATATGATACCTACCAAGATACCCAAGAAAATAGCACCTACGTTGGGGTGGTCAAGACGTTTCACTGAGTTACCCAAAAGGCGCTCTACGCGGTTGACATTATCTTCAGGACCAGCCACCATCAAGCGGTCGCCAATTTGAATACGCAATGAGCGGTCGGCGAAGAGGTTCATGCCTTGACGTGTAATACGCGTAACGTTCACGCCATACATAGAGCTAAAGTGCATCTCGCCAAAGGTCTTACCATTCACCTCAGCTTGCGTTACCAAAATGCGCTTTGACACGATAGGAGCCTTTTCGGCCTGCCAGTCTACTTCTATCTCTTTACCGATAAAAGCAGTAGCGGCTTCAGCGTCGTCCATAGCACAAACGGCATTCATCTCGTCGCCAACGTGCAGCACGGTGTCTCTGGTGGGTGAGAATATCTCCTCGTTGTGCTTAAAGTGAGTACAAACGAAGGTACGACCCAAGAATTGGGTTAGTTGAGAGAAGGTTTTACCCTCCAAGGCTTTGTTTTCGACACGGAGTGAGAGGTGGTGGGGCTTAGCGTGCGGATTGTCCTCTTGCGACATTCTGATTTGCTCTTCCTCCTTTTCGAGTTTGATGCGGCAAATGTAGCGAATGGCAATCGTTGCACCAATAATGCCCACAACGCCTAAGGGGTAGGCGCAAGCGTAACCTGCAGCAATGTTCTGTCCATGCATGTCGATGCCCAATGTATTAATAGCTTCTTGTGCAGCACCCAAACCAGGGGTGTTAGTCACCGCACCATAGAGCACACCTACCGCCATAGGCAGACTTGTGGGATCAGTGGTGTCGAACACCAAATAATACAATCCAAGCAACACGGCAACGTTAAGCAACACGATGCCAACAGCTACCAAGTTCATTTGCACACCGTCTTTTTTAAACGATTGAAAGAAACTGGGGCCTACTTGCAAACCGATACAGTAGACGAAGAGTATTAGTCCGAAGTCCTGAATAAAGTTCAGTACCTTTGCTGGACAAGCATATCCGCCGTCAGGGTCGGTTATGCCCATGTGGTGGTAAATGTGTCCCACCACAATACCTGCGAACAACACGAAGGTAACGCCTAACGATACGCTTCCCATCTTAATCTTGCCCAGCACTACGCCTACGGCAATGACCAAGGAAAAGAGCAACACGATGTGCGCCACAGAGTCGGTCGTCGAGAATAGAGATGAAAACCAATCCATGGTTGTAAAAAGAAAGATAATTGTTATTGATTGATGATTTTGTTTTGCAAACTATAATATAGCCTTTTATCTTGTAAATGAATAGATTTGAGGCAAACTTATGCATAGCTCTGCAAATATAGGCAATGTTTTGTTATTGGCAAAATGAACGTGAGCATTAAGTCGCGTAAGGACTGGTAAACTGCAATTTGTCACTCTTCCACCTTGCAAGATTCATATAGCTTCTTGTAGAATTTGTGTTTGCAAAGTGTGTCTTTAGCTCCGAGAATGATGAGTTTAAAGCGAGCTCGTGTAATGGCAACGTTCATGCGACGTAGGTCAGAAAGGAAACCTATCTGTCCTTCATCGTTGGAACGAACTAAACTAACTAATATTACATCACGCTCTTGACCTTGAAAGGCATCTACCGTATTCACAGTTATCTGTTTACGTAGAGGGCGAAGATAGTCGTCGCGTTTAATCAAACTTCGCAGGTATTGCACTTGCGCTCGATAAGGCGAGATGATACCAAAGTCAATACGTTCGTTAATTAGACGGGTGCGCCCCATGCGTTCAGCATAGTTATGAAGGGCTTGCAGCGTTAGGGCTGCTTCTGCCTTATTGATACGTCCGTAGTTGCTACCAACAAATTGCTCCGAAGCTTCTGTGGGTGTGTCAATCCACACCAAAGAATTGTCCAGCTCGTCGAGTAAGGAACGATGGCGTACTTCGGGGGCAGCCTCTAATTTACCACCATAAAACCATTCACTTGAGAAGCGCATCAGCGTTTCGTTCATGCGATATTGCACACGGAGCATTCGCACCACTTCTGGCTTGCTTTCCGCTACTTGTTCCATTAATGTGCGGCCTAACCCTCCGCGCATGGCTTCTTGGCACTTAATGGTTGGGGGCAACTGTTGGTGGTCGCCCGCAAAAATGACGCGGTCGGCCTTTTGCAACGGAATCCAACAAGCAGCTTCAAGTGCTTGAGCAGCTTCATCTATAACCAATGTATGGTAATGTTGCCCGACCAGTAATTGATTGGCTGCACCTGTGAGTGTACAAGCAATCACACGGCTTTGGTCGAAGAGGGCATGACGAATGTGCATTTCAAGTTCATCTGCGCGTTCGCGTAGGCGAGCCACTTTCTGGTGGAAGTTTTCGGGACGTCCCTTTCGCGGTTGACTATACAGTTGGCGAATGCTACGTCTGATTTGCCACAAGGTAGGATAATCGGGATGTGACTCAAAACGGTGTTCATAGGTGTTGGCTAACATGCGTTCCGTTACGCGGCTTGGATTGCCAATACGCAAAACCGATATGCCACGGTCAGAGAGTTGTTGACATATCCAATCAACGGCCGTATTGCTTTGTGCACAAACCATCACTTGCGGTTCACGTCGGAGCACTTCACTAATGGCTTCGACCAAAGTGGTAGTCTTACCCGTTCCAGGAGGGCCATGTACAATCAGTACGTCCTTGGCTCGTAGCACATCACGCACTGCTTGTTCTTGCGAAGCATTGAGCCAGGGTAAACGTAAGGGGATGGCACTTTCTGCTCCCCAACTTATAGGTGCAGCAGTGTGGAATAGATCACGTAGGGTTGCCAGTCGGTTCCCTTTTGCCTCCATAACGTGGTGTAAGGCTTCGAACATCACGCGATAGGCATAGTCGTCGAAGTGGAGTTGTATGCCTAAGCGTTCAACACTTAATAGTGGTGCTAAAGCCGTTTCATTAGGCAATTCTACGACCATACGATCTTCTTCCGCATAACTTACGGTAGCTTGAAAGTTAAAGTAATGGAGTAAGCCTGTACCGTCTTGCGAAAAGAAGCACACTTGTCGTCCATACTCAAAGTTGTGTTCTATATCGGTATCTGCCGAACGGGTGATTTCAACGACAAAGCGGTCGAGCGAGTTATAATAACTTCGCCCGACCGTAATCGGAAACCAGCAATCGCCTCGTTTCACCTTTCGATCAATGCCCATCATTTCTGTGTCACGTTGAAAGGACTGCTTTTCGTATTCATATTCCTTCTTGAGCAATTTGAGTTGCTCGAGAAGTGTGAGTTGCTTCATTTCTATCTTTATTTTTAGAATCTTTTCGATAAACCAAATGAGCAAAAGAATGCTTGCTTTCATTTTGCCATGGCGAGAAAAGGTGTACGAAAGTGAACAATTTTTTAAAATCTTTTCCCCCTCTAAGTAGCCTTTTAATATAAGCTAATTGGGAACATCTAAATATAAACTATTTTGAATGCCTACTTAACCTCCTAGCCCTCACCTATATTCTCTTCGTTCGACACTGATGCCAATCATAGCATTGTTGCCAATTTTAAATTCGGCAGCAGCACCAAATCGGCTATCGGGTTGTGCAAAGTAAAAGGGGAAAGGATCTGTACGGAAACGGCCAAATAATCCATTGTTGCGGGGCAGAAAAGACTTTTGGCCATAGGCATAAAGGTTGATGTTATCATTCACTTTATAAGCCAATACCCCTCCTATGCCAACATCGGTACGTTGCCATGAGCCCCATTTAAAGTTCGTGGCCGTTAAACCTACAGCCACTGATAGTTTATTGGTAATGGGGTGGACATAAGCGAAAGCAGCCGTTTGTCCAAATCCCACCCCTTTGGGAGCGTGCTTGCCAAGTCCCGCACTCATACTCATGCTAAATTGTGCGTTAAAGCCCTCATGCAGTCGCCAGCCAAAGTCGTTATATCCATAGCCATTTATGCCATAACCACCCAATGAAGTGGTAGGCGTGTTCCAAGGAAGGTATAGCTCATTGGCCTTTTGCCCTGCTAATGATAGGGAATCGTGTAGCAATGAGTCGCGATAGATAGCCCTTTGTTGTTCTATAAAGGCATCGTTCCATTGTCGGTGTTGCATAGGATCGGTGCTTTGTGCTTGTGCACAGGGCAATATACCGATTAGTATGCCTATTATAAGTAAGATTCGTTTCGTCATATTTTCGTATCAATAAGTAATACTGCAAAAGTATATATTTAATACGAATGCATTGTACTAAAAGCTATTAATGATTGCTATAAACTGCAATTTGGTTGTTCGACAAATTGCGGTTTATCCCACCATTTAACAAAATGCTTTTTGAAAAAAGCGGTACTTGCGTCCAATTTTGTAAATTTGCCCTATGATAGACCCATTTGCCCCTACATACGAAGCCGTACCTGAGGCTGCGACGCAAGCACAGCCTGCCGCACTTTCACTCTTTGAACTCAATGCGCGTGTGCGTGCCATGCTTCACCACACACTGCCCGATTGCTATTGGGTAGCAGCAGAAATCAGCGATTTGCGTGTGGCCTCAAACGGACACTGTTACATCGAATTGGTGCAAAAGGATACGTTCAGCGGTTCGTTAGTAGCCAAAGCACGTGCTATGATATGGCGACAGAACTATGTAATGGTTCGTTCACATTTTGAGCATGCCACGCAGCAACGTCTTGTGGCTGGCATTAAAGTGTTGGTGTACGTTTCCGTAGAGTTTCACGAACTTTACGGCTACTCACTTAACATCGTCGATATTGATCCCACCTACACGTTAGGCGACTTGGCGCAACGCCGACAAGAGATTATCCGCCAACTGCAGGACGATGGGGTGATGGACTTGAATAAAGAGTTTCCCTTGCCGCGCGTACTGCGTCGCATTGCAGTCATATCGAGTGCCACGGCTGCGGGATATGGCGACTTTTGCAATCAATTACAACAAAGTGGCTATGACTTTACGCTGAAACTTTTCCCCGCTGTGATGCAAGGCGATAAAGTGGAGCGCAGCGTTATTGATGCTTTAAATGCCATTGCTGCAGAATGCGATGACTGGGACGTCGTGGTAATTATTCGTGGTGGTGGCGCGACTACTGATTTGAATGGCTTTGAGTCGTATCTTTTAGCTACCAACGTAGCACAATTCCCACTACCTATCTTAACGGGTATTGGTCATGAACGCGATGATACAGTGATTGACCTCGTGGCCAACACGCGACTAAAGACGCCCACGGCCGTAGCGGCATTTCTGATTGAAAGACGTGGCAACGAAACGGCACTGCTACAAGGACTGAAAGAGCGACTGCTGACTGCGGTTCAACAACGGCTTGTGGCCGAACAAAATCAGATGAAGACCTTGCAACAACATCTGCAATACGTTGTCGAGCGACAAACCGTCCGCCAACGTCAACAGTTTGACGCGCTGGCTCACCGTTTTGAATTGGCTTCAACACAATATGTAGGTCGCCAACGTCAACAGTTGACGCGCCTCGCACTGCGATTGGAAGCTTTTACTCAAACCGATTTACAACGCGAAAGGCAACGCCTACAGCAACAACCGCAACGCATCGCAACAGCTATCGAGCGATTGCTCTTGCAGCGCCGTCATCAGTTAGAACTACTTCAACGTAGCGTGAAGTTGGCAGGCCCTGACCGCATCTTGGCCATGGGCTTTAGTATTACAACGCATGAGGGAAAGGCCGTACGCAATGCAGAAGAGGTAAAACAGGGTGATGAATTGACCACCACCTTTGCTCACGGCAGTGTAACAAGTATTGTAAAATAACCACTTTTATGGCTAAGAAAGAGACACTTACCTACGAAGCCGCCATGGAACGATTGGAAACAATCGTACAGGGCTTTGAACAAAATACACTTGAACTGGACCAACTCACCGCACAGTTGGCCGAAGCACAAGAGTTAATTAAATATTGCAGCACCAAACTGCAACAAGTAGAAACCGACGTAAAGAAAATACTCAACAATGAGCAAAAATAAATTGGCGAAATTTGCCGATATGGAACGTTATCCTCACGTATTCCAAGCGGCCGATGTGGCTGTTAACGATGAGCCATTTGCAATGAAGGGCCGATGGCACGAGGACTTTTTCCACAATGACAATCCTATTGTGTTGGAACTCGGCTGCGGCCGTGGTGAATACACAGTGGGCTTAGGTCGACTCTTTCCCAACAAGAACTTTATCGGGGTGGACATCAAGGGAGCACGTATGTGGACGGGCGCTACCGAGTCGCTCAACGAGGACATGAAGAATGTGGCCTTTCTGCGCACACACATTGAGTTTATCGAACGCTTTTTTGCTCCTGGCGAGGTGGCCGAGATTTGGCTCACTTTCTCTGATCCACAGATGAAGAAGGTGACGAAACGACTCACTTCTACTTACTTCATGGCGCGCTACCGCCACTTCCTGCAAGACGGAGGACTTATTCACCTTAAGACGGACAGCAACTTCCTCTTTACCTATACCAACTATATGGTAAACGAAAACCACCTGCCTGTACTCTTTCGCACAGACGACCTCTACCATACACTTGAGGCGGAACAAGATGAAGAGGTGAAACAAATCTTAGGCATTCAAACTTACTACGAACAGCAGTGGATTGCACGCGGACTGACGATTAAGTATCTGAAATACCAACTACCCCAACAAGGCGAATTGGTGGAACCTAACGTTGAAATCGAACTCGACGATTACCGCAGCTATAATCGTAGCAAACGCTCTGGACTCACAACAAGTAAATGATTCTTTTTAAGTTGACAAGTAGACGAGTAGACGAGTTAACAGGTAAGTTTCCGTTATTTAAAACAAACTTACTCGTCAACATGTCAACTTGTAAACTCGTCACCTCGTCAACTACTAATATACAAATCAAATGCAACTATATCCCAAACTCATAACTGACGCCTTGGCGCAGGTGCGCTATCCAGGCAATGGCAAGAACCTCATAGAAGCAGGCATGATAGAAGACGACTTGCGCATTGATGGCATGCACGTATCCTTTTCTATCATCTTCGAAAAGTCTACCGACCCTTTCATGAAGTCAGTCGTTAAATCGGCAGAAGCCGCCATTCATACTTATGTAGACAAAGGCGTTGAAGTAGAAATTAAGACGAAGTCAAACCAAGCAGCACGTCCCGAACCGGGCAAGATGTTGCCACAGGTGAAGAACGTCATTGCCGTTAGTTCAGGAAAGGGCGGTGTCGGTAAGAGTACCGTAGCAGCCAACCTTGCCGTTTCATTGGCTAAGTTAGGCTATAAAGTTGGTTTGCTCGATGCCGACATTTTTGGTCCTTCAGTGCCTAAGATGTTCCATTTAGAGGCCGAGAATATCTTTGCTGAGATGAAGGACGGCCGACAGGTACTCATTCCTGCTATGAAGTATGGCATTAAGATGTTGAGCATTGGCTTCTTTGTTAATCCCGACACGGCTACACTTTGGCGCGGTGGCATGGCTTCAAATGCACTGAAGCAACTCATTGCTGATGCTGATTGGGGCGAATTGGATTACTTTGTGCTTGACACGCCTCCTGGTACGTCGGATATTCACCTCACGCTCTTGCAAAACTTGGCCATTACAGGTGCCGTTATCGTTTCAACTCCCCAAGCTGTTGCATTGGCTGACGCTCGCAAAGGCATTGATATGTATCGCAATGAGAAGGTGAACGTGCCCATCTTGGGTATGGTGGAAAATATGGCATGGTTTACTCCCGCTGAGTTGCCCGAAAATAAGTACTACATTTTTGGCAAAGGAGGTGTGAAGCGTTTGGCCGAAGAGATGCAAGTGCCTTTGTTAGGCCAGATTCCTTTGGTACAGAGTATCTGCGAAAGTGGCGATGAAGGAGAGCCTGCTGCCGTAAAGGACAATACGATTACGTCATTGGCTTTCCAATCTTTGGCCGAAGCTGTAGTGCGTGAAACAGAAAAGCGCAATCAGGAGTTGCCTGCTACGCAGATTGTTGAAATGAAGAAGTGATCTTTTAGTTGACGAGTTAACGAGTTGACAGGTTAATAAGTAAGTTCATTTTTTAGTGGCAACTTACTTGTTAACTTGTTTACTCGTCAACTTGTCACCCCAAAATAAATAGAAGAATGCTCAAAATAGGAGATAAAGTACGCTTTCTAAACGATGTCGGAGGCGGTACCGTTTCAGGATTTCAAGGAAAAGACATCGTATTGGTAGCTGACGAAGACGGCTTCGAAATTCCTACGCTCATTAGTGAAGTCGTAGCTGTCGAAACTGATGACTACAATATAGCCAAAGTAGTAGCAGGACAAAAGAAGAAGAAAAAAGAAGGCCCTATGCCTACCTCTGTAAAAAATGCTTTGGCTGTAAATGATGACGATGAGGAGGAGGAAGAAGTTGACATTGCCGACAAGGAACTCACCTATCGTCCTATGGCGCAAGAGCGTCGTGGAGCCAACGAACTGAACCTCTTTTTGGCCTTTGTACCTCAGAATGAAAAGACACTGAGTGAGTCGGCTTTCGACGTTTATTTGGTAAATGATTGCAACTATTACTTTCACTACAGTCTCTTCACTTATGAAGGTCGTGCTTGCACCCTTCGCCATGAGGGCGAAATCGCACCGAACACGAAGGTGATGCTTGAGGAGTTGCAACGTGGCCGCATTGAGGAATGGGAACGCATAACGGTTCAGACCTTGGCCTTTAAGCGTGATAAATCGTTCCTGCCCAAGCCATCCTTTAGTATCAATGTGCGCGTAGACGGCACAAAGTTCTATAAGTTACACACATTCCACGCTACAGACTTCTTCCACCACCCCGCATTGGTATATAACCTCATTAAGGACGATCACGCAGCGCGCTCTATGTTCGTCGATGCCGATGAACTGCAGGAGGCCATGCAAACGCCAGAAGAACAGATGCACCCACAGGTGATGCGCGTAAGTGCTGCCGAAAAGCGTGCGCAACAGAAGCAAGATCGCAATGCAATTATTGAAGTAGACTTGCACGCTGACGAATTGCTCGACACGTTAGCAGGGCTTGATTCGAAAGACATTTTGCTCTATCAGCTCAAGGTGTTCCGCGAAACGTTGAATGAACACCTTAAAGAACGTGGTCGTCGTGTCGTCTTTATTCATGGCAAGGGCGAAGGTGTATTACGCAACGCTATTCTCAAAGAGTTGCGCACCCACTTCAAGCAATGCCGCTATCAGGACGCCTCTTTCCGCGAATACGGCTATGGCGCTACGATGGTGACGATTTAGATAAACTGTAATTGGGGCCTCTCTCCCTAACCCCTTCCCAGTCGGGGAGGACGTTAGGGGGAGAGGCCCTTATAATAAGTAGGTATTCAAAATTAGTTTATATAATCATGTTCAGAATTAGTCGATATGCCTTGGCGCATTCTTTCGCCCAGAAACATAGGTTTCATCGGTCACGTAGCCCGCTACGCTCCCTCTTCAACCTATGTTTCTGAACGAAATACTGCACCAATTCATATCAACTAATTTTGAACACCTACTTACCTAAATATATTGGTTTAAATTTTGTGTCTCCGCTTGAATGGTGTACCTTCGCGATATGAATGCAATACATCGTCGTTCAGCTGAAGAACGCTTTAATACGCTCACCCATTTAGCAGGAGTAGTATTTACGCTCATTGCTGCATGGTTTATTCTTCGCTTAGGCTATCAAGCTGGGTGGAAGAATGCTTTTGGCACCACATTCTTTACTTGTGGCATGCTGCTGATGTACGCAGCCAGCACACTTTATCATTGGTGGATGCCAGGACGCGGCAAACGCTGTTTGCGCGTGCTCGACCATATTAGCATATATGTAATGATTGCCGCCTCTTACACGCCGATTTGCATTGGTGTGGTAGGCGGTGCCGTGGGGTGGACCGTGTTTGGTATATTGTGGGGAGTAGCATTAGGCGGAGCTGTTTACAAAATCGCAGCCCTGGGGCGTTGGCCACGGCTTTCGCTCTTGCTCTATTTGGTAATGGGGTGGACGTTCGTCTTTATTGCCGAACCCGTATGTACGCGTATATCTACTCCGGCTTTGATTTGCTTGCTATTTGAAGGGCTATTCTACACCTCAGGCACCTACTTCTTTGCCCACGACTCGCGCCGCTTTTACCATGGCATTTGGCACATCTTTGTGTTACTCGGCTCCGTGTCGCATTGGTTAGCAATTTTATTCATTTTGAGTTAACGACTTCATTAATTAAGAAAAAGAAAAGATATGAAAACAGCACTTTCAACAACTCAGGCTCCTGCAGCAATAGGGCCTTACAGCCAAGCCATTGAGGCCAATGGCACCGTTTACGTTTCGGGTCAATTACCCATTGATCCTGCCACTGGTGCATTTGCCGAAGGCAGTATTAAGGAACTTACTGCACAATCACTTACCAACATGAAAAATATCTTGGCAGAGGCAGGTCTTACAATGGCCAATGTCGTAAAGACCAGCGTATTCTTAGCTGATATGAACGACTTCGCTGAGATGAATGAGGTATATGCCCAATTCTTTGAAGCCCCCTTCCCCGCGCGTTCAGCAGTAGCTGTGAAAACGTTACCTAAGAATGCGCGCATCGAAATAGAATGTATTGCCGTTAAGTGATGAAAATAGGAGTATACCTTTCGTCAAAAGACCACCTGCCCAGTAGCTACGTTGAGGCTGCCCAGCAGGTGGGTTCTTTTATTGGTAGTGAAGGTCACACATTGGTGTATGGCGGAGCGCGCAAGGGCCTTATGGAGGTGTTGGCGCAAAGCGTAAAGCAGGCGGGTGGCCGCGTATATGGCATGGTGCCTGAGATAATAGAGCAGCGAGGCTTGGTGAGTGATGCTATCGACGTAACCTTTCGTTGTGTCGACCTAAATGATCGCAAGATGATGATGAATCGTGAGAGCGACGTTTTGGTGGCTTTGCCCGGTGGTATCGGAACGTTGGACGAGGTCTTTACCGTAATGGCCAACACCGTGATAGGCATACGTCATCAGCCTGTTGTTTTCTTCAATGTTGACGATTGTTGGTCAGCCTTACTCGTTGCATTAGACAATCTTTTCGAACAGGGATTAATCAGTGGGCAACCCTCAGATTATTATCACGTTGTAAGCAACATTGAGGAACTGAAAAACGTTCTGAAGAAGATTGGATAAATTGCAGTTTAACGAAAAAAGGCAGACCTTTCGGCCTGCCTTTTTCATTATTAATGTGTTATTAGTTCATATTGTCCCACATACCATTGTGCTGTTCGCCCCAGATAGGGTTCTCCTTCTTGTTCGAAAGGATTTCTTCGTCGTTGTTAATGGAAGGCGTGTCACTTCCCTGACCAGAGAGAATAAGTAAGCCTGCCATGTCGTTCTCTACGTAAAGCTGAATGGCAGTAGCCTTGGGGGCATTGTATGTTTTCTTTTTCATAATTTGTAATCAAGCTGCGTTTAATTATTGAATGAATACCTTCTGACCGTTGCCCTTGACATAGATGCCATGAGTGGGGTAGAGTACGCGGCGGCCGTTGAGGTCGTAGTAAGTGTTGCTGCTTTCAGTCTCATTAGCTTTGGCATTGTTGATGTTCGTCGTAACGTTGTCAAAGTTGAATGTAAACATCATAGCAGGGTTGGCAGCAGACTCTTGAATGCGACTCTTAAGCAAGTAAGCCTTGTTTGCAGGCATATTCTGCGTCGTGACGCGGAAGAAACCAACCGTCTTAGTAGGTTCAGTTGTTGTCTCGTTTGTAGAGAGTGCTTTATAACCTAAAGCAAAGTAATCTTCATCAATACCCGTACGTTTAACCGTAGCACCAGTCAACCAATTATCTTCACTTTTAGCTTCCGTATTCTCAGCATTAATTGTGAGTTCATACGAACCAGCAGTCGTAGCACCAATAATAATAGGCTCGTTAGCTGCAATAGCCCCCTCAATAGCAGTGAGATCCATTTCGCGATGTTCCGTGCCATTCGTTACGCTTGACACCTTATAAGCCTTCAATCCTTCGGGCAATGTAACGCTAAAGGGCAAGCAGAGTGAAGCGTACAGTGCGTCACTAATAGTGAGCGGATAAGTGTTGACTTCAGCGATTTGATAGACGCAACCCGGTTCTGAGGTAGAAGCAGAACCTGTTTCAGCATCATTGTAGTAGGGGCTATGGAACTGAGCGTAGTTGTTTCCACCGATAGCATCGTCTGCATTATCACCACAGCAGAAGAGATATTGTAGTCTGATGTTCGTCTCCGTATTCTCTTTCAAGCCAACTTGACCAACATTGCCATTCAAAGAGTAAGCAACAGAGTAGTTACCTGCGTTATTTTTGTCTTTTACCAAGTAAACCTTCTTATTCGTTTCGTTAATGCACTTGCCATAGTATAGGCCAGAGTTGACGTCCTTGATGTAATACTTGCCTTCGCCATTGTTTTCGAATTGCACTAAATTGCTTGCAGATGCCGTTTGGCTAAAGCCCAACAAGAGTACGTTGTCTGAGCTACTACTACCTGTTTGTACAGCACCATCTTTGTCAGCCGTTGCGTTATTGAACGACATATAAACGGGCGTAGTATAGCGATTGGCTTGAATGCGGTAGTACTTACTTTCATTGGCAGTCTGTAGGTTGCTTTCGTTGTTGCCTAAGGCAGCAGCTTTTGTTTCGATGTCGCTCAAGCTGGTGTAAGTAGCGGCTTTGAATGCGTCAATTGCAGCAGTGGTATAACCACCGATGTGAGTGCTTGGAGCAGCAGTAGCTAAAGTATTGGCTTCTGCATTTCTACCAATATTCAGAATGTCTGTCGTCGTATTAGCATCTTGAATGCGGAAGCGTGAACCGTCATCTTGGGTCTTTCCGCTTGTCCATAAGCATATGTGTCCAGTGTCACCATGGTGGTCACCATAAACGTATGAGGTACTTGTAGCAAGGCGAGGAAGCAAACTAAAGTCTGTATCTGCTGCGCCAGTATAGTCATTCTTACGAATCTCAAAAGAGAGAGCTTCGCTTTCGTTAGAAGTGGTTTGCAGGTCGCTTTCATTGTTGGTACCACCTGATTTTAGATACTTCCCATTGCGGTTCTTTATTTTGAAATATTCAGAAGAACCGTCGCTTACGAAGCAGAACAAACCATCGTTAAAACGGCTATAATTGGTAGCTGCGTTGTTAAAGTAAACGCGTGAGTCCACATATTGGTCATTAACAACAACGTCGCGTTGAGGCGTATTGATACGAACTTTCATTGCATACCATGTAGCAGCACCGTCAGATGTTGTAATGGTAAAAGGATACTTGAAAGTCCCCTCGATGGTATAGTTGTTTTCACCGTCAGCCGTCACAGCATTGCTAAAGCTCGTAGTCGTAGCCGTGAAATAGTAGAGTGTAGGAACCGAGGGAACTTCACCTACCTTCCCCATAGTCTTACGTACTACGCTTCTATTATTGGTAGCGTCAGTAAAGGTATAGGTACAGTTAGCGTATGTTTCACTAACTTCTTTTGCAATAAATGTAGAACCATCTGTGTTACATGCGCCAGGATTATTCCACACTCCCAAACAGCCATTAACGTCATTTAATGCCGCATTTCCGCTAACAATGAATGAAAAACCGTTCGTTCTATTATCTCCTTTGCCTACGCTAAATGAGGTCCTTTCACCATCAAAAGTTACATTTGAATTATTGTTAGTAGTTGCGTGGGCAGGATAATTTTCGCCAGCATACACATTATAAATATACCATTGGCTTGGTGCGTCAACATTCTTTTTGAAAAACCAGATGCCGTTGGTGTTTGTGGTTTTTGCACTTCGTGTGCTAGCATACAAAATATTTTGAAGTACAACATTGCGATTGCCTTCTGCTCCTTCGCGAAGCGTCAAAGTATAAAACTTCCCTTCCTTAAATGGGGTATTAGCCTTGTATATCTTAACCACCATAGCACCAGTGCTACCCGAACCAATAACTTCTGTTTGTTCGCTACTTTTATTGTATTTTAGATACAAGCCAGCATCGCTTCCACGATAGCCTTGTAGTATGTAGCCACCTGTTTCTTGCTTATGAAGTTTATAAGCGTTGAGCTTACCACCAAAGTTCTTATTGTTTTTACTACAATTAAATCCTCCCGAACCAGAGGTAAAAGAAGCAACAAAAGTCGTTCCCATACCTAAAGTATATACACCTTCTATAGAGGTGGAGTACATATTCAGTAGGTAGTTGTTAGATGATACGTCATCCAGCGTTATGGTAGCAGCCTTTAGGCGTGCGCCTTCAGTTGTGTAAAAGTACAGATTTTGGTCTTCTACATTAACATCGCTTGTTCCATTGTTATAAGAAACGAGTTTCATGATGTAATGTTCATGAGGGTTGAAGTTGCCGTCTGTCACCTCATCGCCTATTGACGCAATGCGTTGCGCCATGGCTGCTACCACGCATAGTAGGAGCAAAGAAAAGAGTAGAGAAAGCCTTTTCATAAGTAAATAAATGTTATTAGTTTTAGAGTTATTGTTGTTTTTTGTGTATTCTATGCGTGCAAATATAATAATGATTATTAAAATAAACAAATAGGGGGGGTAAAAGATGTTAAATATGTTAATAATATACATTCTATGCGTTTTAAGAACATTTAAGGCTCTATAAATTGCATTTTGTCGAATAGTTGCGCCACGAACGCGAGATAGCCTGGGGGCAACGTGTCCTCGCGTCGGCATTGCCAACTTGGGGATCGATGCCCCAAGTTGGCAATACTTGAAGTATTGATATTCGTGTATTTGTTAGTCAAGGCATCGAGCCTTGACTAACAAATGCCGACGCGGGGACGCGTCGCCCCCAGGTTAGCTTGCGTTCGTGGCGCATAACTTCTATCTTGAATCTATACCTAAGCAAATATCTGGTTATTTAGCCACAAGAGATAGCATTCATATATCTCACGAGACTATTTATAAATTAATTCGCAATGATGTGACAGGAGAACTTGCTAAGAACTGCTGTCAAAAAATGAAATATACCCGTAAAAACAAGGGAACTCACGTAACAAAAGCTACAAATATAAAGAACCGTGTAAGCATTCATGAACGACCTCAAGAGGCTAATGGGAAGCGCTTTGGTGATTGGGAAATGGACTTAATTGTCGATAAAGATAGCAATGCTATTTTAATCATGATAAAACGTAGCACAAACTACCTAATGATGCAGAAACTAAGGGAAGGAAAGAAAGCTTTTCCTCTAGCTAAAGTTGTTAGGCATTTGCTACTCCCATACAAGACAAATGTACTTACCATAACAACTGATAATGGTAGTGAATTTGCAGCACATGAGTAGATTACTGCACAATTAGGTGTACAAGTTTATTTTACAGACTCTTACTCTTCATGGCAAAAGGGGGCTGTTGAAAACGCAAATGAATTAATACGACAATACATACCAAAAGGTACTGATCTAAGCTCTATAACGGACGGATTTATTATGAAAGTGCAAAAGAAAATTAATACAAGACCAAGAGAAAAACTCAAATTCTCAACACCCAAAGGGGAGTTTTTCAAACTTTGTGTGTAATATTGCACTTGCTAGTTGACTCTTTATGAATAAGTATGGGCAAAAGCTTTTATGACAAAAATAAACGACTATTTTGGTAATAGTAAAAAAACTGTATTGAAATACCGTAAAAGGTATTTCAATACAGTTTTAAACAAGTATATTGATAAAATGTTATTCGCCGCGCTGAATGTAAGCAATGACGTCACCCTTATTGACGCGAGCGCCTTGCTTTGCATTGATTTCAACGAGCTTGCCACCTAAGGCAGCGGGGAGTTCAGTGATTTGGCCGTGCGTATTTTCAAGGTAGCAGAAGCGGTCGCCCTCGTTGTACTCTTTGCCAATGAATGGTTCGATAGCCTTAACGCATTCACCGTCACCGCCAATCTCCCAGAGAATCGTACCACTCTCAGGAGCTACAATGGCATCAGCTTTCGCATGCTTAAAGGCAGTAGCCTCCTCAATGCTCATGCCGCTAGCACTAGCCTTGTCCTTAGCAGCTTGAAGGTCGGCTAAGAAACGTTTCTTCGCAGCACCGCTCTTGTAGTCGCGGTATTGTGTTTCGTGCATGGCAAACTCGAAGAGTTCTTCGTCGTCTTCGCCACGGTCCCAACCATTCTCTTCCATTTCCTTGATAAAGCGGTCAAGGTCGTCAGGATAGTAGCTTTGTGGGTCAGCATCGGTAAATTCGAAGCCCTTCTCCTTAGCCAACTCCTTAATTTCGGGAGCAACTTCACCAGGTAAACGACCACTCTTACCCAAGATCATGCCCCAGATAGAGTTGTCCATCATTGAGTAGCGAGGTTTGCCCATTGACTCAGTGAGGAGGTTCATCAAGGCAATGTTCTTCACATATTGTGAGAACGGAGTAACCAAAGGAGGATAACCTACACGAGGCCATACGTAAGCAACTTCGTTAAAGAGCTTAACGAGCAGTTCGTCCTCAGAGAGTTCGGCTTCGCCCTTTGCCTTGCGATTGTTGTTGATAGCGCCCATTACGCCAGTAAGGTCAGCCATCATTGAACCCATCATACCGCCAGGAAGGCCGCAGCCTAAGAGGAGTGATGACATGAGCTTGTTAGCTGGATTCATGAAGTAGCCCAAGAAGTCGTCGATGAACTCTTGTGTGAGCTTACGTGCCTCCATGTAAGCGTCCATGTTGATCTCAGGCACGTCGAAGCCTGCGTGCTTCAACATAGATTGTACAGAGATAACGTCGGGGTGAACCTTACCCCATGACAAGGGTTCGATAGCGGTGTCAATAACGTCGGCACCATTGCGGCAAACTTCCAAGATCGAAGCCATTGAAAGACCTGGACCAGAGTGGCCGTGGTATTCGATGATAACTTCGGGGTGCTTGTCCTTAATCATCTTGGTGAGTTGTCCCAACATGGCGGGCTGACCGATACCAGCCATATCCTTCAAGCAGATTTCGGGAGCACCGGCTTCGATGAGTTGGTCAGCTATCTTTGCGTAGTATTCAGCGGTGTGAATAGGAGAGTTGGTGATGCAAAGGGTTGCCTGAGGAGTCATGCCTGCTTCAAGTGCATACTTGATAGAAGGAATGATATTGCGAACGTCGTTCAAGCCGCAGAAAATACGGGTGATGTCAACGCCTTGAGCGTGCTTTACCTTGTACATCAACTTGCGTACATCGGCTGGAACGGGGAACATACGCAATGCGTTCAGACCACGGTCAAGCATGTGTGTCTTGATGCCTACTTCGTTGAAAGGCTTTGTAAAGGCACGAACGGCTTTGTTAGGATTTTCGCCATAAAGGAGGTTAACCTGCTCAAAGGCACCACCATTCGTTTCAACGCGGGCGAAGCATCCCATCTTTATAATAACAGGTGCTATGCGTTCCAATTGGTCCTTACGTGGCTGAAACTTGCCACTGCTTTGGAACATGTCGCGATAGACAAGACTGAATTGTATCTTACGCTTTGTCATTGTATATAATAATGTGTTTGTACTTGTTGATTGCGCAAAATCGTTTGATTTGTGCGGTGCAAAAGTACAAAAAAACAATTGAAACAAAGAAAGATTGATGAAACGTTTAATGATAAGTAAAATTTTTCTCCGTAAGATGAGGCCGATAAACTGCAATTTATCGGCCTAACAAGAATGAATATTAACGAATAATTAACGAAAAAAATTAATGAAATAATTAATGTTCAATTAATGATAATTAATGTTCAAAACAACGCGCGAAGCGCGCCTAAACTTAAACGTTAACTATTTATGTTATGCGCTTCGCGCTTTGTTTTGAACATTAATTATCATTAATTGAACATTAATTATTCCATTAATTTTTTCGTTAATGTTCATTCTCGTTAGGCCGACAAATTGCAGTTTATCAAAATCAAACTTTGAGTATTCAATATAAATTGCGTAAGTTTGCAAGTATGAAGAAACGTATCAAAAAAATAGCGCAGTGGGCAAGCATTATCGTCATGACACCGATAATGCTTTTTCTGCTGCTCGCTATACTCATTTATATTCCCCCAATTCAAAACTTTGCCGTTCATCGCGTGGCCGACTACCTGTCAGAAAACATGGGTATTAACTTTAAGGTAGAGAAGGTAAGATTAGCCTTTCCCCTCGACCTCTCAGTACATCATGTGACAGCCACCGAACAGGGCGATACACTGCTCGATGCCCAAAGTATGCGTCTGAACGTGCAACTGCTTCCTTTATTTAAAGGACAAGCCAATGTGGACGGAGTAGAACTCTACGGACTAAAACTTGACACCAAAAGCTACATTTCCGATACACACATTAAGGGAAGTGCAGACCACTTCACTGCTGCTACTCACGGCGTAGATTGGAAACGGGAGTTAGTAAACGTTGACCGCGCTCAACTACGCGGAGCCAACCTATTAGTAGAACTGAGTGATACCGCACAAAAAGACACCACTGAAAGCAAAGCCAAGTGGAACATTGCCGTTCACAAAGCTGAAATCGAACAAAGTCAAGTGCGTCTCGTCCTACCTGGCGATTCTATGCGCATTGCTGCCAACGTGGGACGACTATCGCTACGTGGAGGAAGTTTCGACACAGGACGCAACTATTATGCTGTGCAATCACTCTGCATTCAAAATACGGGCGCAAATTACGACATTCCTTACCTTAAACCCACAAAAGGAATCGACCCCAATCATATAGCCTTAACGGGACTTAACTTACAATTAGACACCCTCAGCTACAATGCGCAAGGTGTCTTACGTATAGGAGTGCGCTACTTGCAGCTTAAAGAGAAGTGCGGACTCATTGTCAATCGCCTCAGTGGGGGCGTTTATTTAGACTCCATGCGTATGAACTTGCCCGCTCTCTGCTTACGTACCCCCTATTCACGTATTGACGCTAATGTAGCCTTTGACTTCCGTTCCTTCACCGAAGGGAAAGGCGGCCACTGCCAAGCCATGATAGATGCCATTTTGGGACATCAAGACATTGCTACATTAGCCACAGGTTACGTAGCTCCTTCCTATCTGCGATTAATTCCCGCCACCCCCCTTATGCTCAAAGGAGAGGTAGACGGCAATATTGATCACCTCCGTTTGAACAACCTCTACGTTGGGTGGAAAGGCATTGCACAACTCTCAACGCATGGCTACCTAAACTATGCGCTGAAGAACTGGCGCAACGGACGCTTTGACCTCAATTTGCAAACGCAGCATTTGGCCGTTTTGCGCAACGTACTTCCCCACAATATTACACAGAGCATTAACGTCCCTAACGGACTAAGCGCACAAGGGTGGGTAGCTTTCAAGGGCAATACGTACGATACCCGCCTCACCGCACGCTGCGGCCAAGGTTCACTGATAGCGAAAGCACATTGTGAACTCAAACGCGAACAGTTCAACGTGGTAGCACAGGCCAACAACTTCCCCATCGCTCAAATTGTGAAAGGACAACCCATCGGGCCTTTTAGTGGAACGTTGCGCGCATCAGGCACAGGATTTGACGTACTCTCCCCCCATAGTTCTCTTACGGCCGATGCACAGATAAATGGCTTAACCTATGACCATTATAACTTAAGTGGCATTCACTTAGCTGCCAACACACGTGGAGGACACGCCAGGGCACAGTTTAAGGCCAATAATCCGCTTATTGAGGCCGAGGGACGATTGGAAGCATTGTTTCTAAAACACGGATACGAGTTGGCCTTGCAAGCCTCCTTGCCCAATCTCGACTTCAAACGCTTAGGCATAGCAAAAGATACGCTATTCTTTGGCACAGACATCGACCTTAAAGCTACAGCCGACAAGTCGTTTAAGTATTACACCCTCGTAGGTGGCATTCGTCACAACCGCTTTACGACACCGCGCATGAGTAGCATGGCCAAGGACATACTATTCGACCTTTCCTCGCAACGCGACACGACGACCGCTTTCATTTCGGCTGGCGACTTAACACTCAATTTGGGTTCGCGTCACGACATTCCCTATTTAGCCAACCATCTCAGCCGCTTTGCTACGGAAGCATCGAAAGAAGCGCAAGCCTATAACATTGACCAAGAGAAGTTGAAAACCTACTTGCCTGCGATGTCGTTCTATCTCAACGCTGGGCGTGACAATCCGCTCTACAACATCGCGCGCATGAAGGGCTATTCCTTCAGTTCGGCTTACGTCAACCTCAACACCCACCCCTTACAAGGCATGAATGGTGAGGCCCGTATTGGAGCGCTAAACGTAGGAGCTTTATTGCTCGACACCATTGATACGCACATATTCCAGGACACCACTGGCATACAACTACGTGGATTGGTGAAGAATAATAAGAAGAATCCTAATCCACTTGAAGTGAAAACGAAGGCCTACTTAATGAAGTCAGGCGCTGGCATAGAACTCTCTTACTACGATAGTGAGGGCGAACGCGGCGTAGACTTAGGATTACAGGCAGAATTGCAAGCTGGCGGCATTAACCTTCGCCTTTATCCTGAGAATCCTGTGTTGGCCTACCGCAACTTTACGGTCAATCGGGATAACTACATCTTCTTGGGCAACGACCACACGATACGAGCCGACCTCGACCTCTTGGCCGATGACGGCACAGGACTCAAGATATATGGCGAGCCAAAGGACTCTACCAATGACATTACAGTCAGTGTTAATCAAGTCAACTTAGGCGAACTTTCAATGGTGTTACCTTATATGCCCAAACTGAGTGGTATGCTCAGCGGCGACATTCACGTTACTAACGATTGGCAGCATCGGCAATTCTCGGCCATGGCTTCCTTAGCTGCCGACAACTTTAAGTATGAAGATATGCCTTTGGGCAATGTAGGCATTGATGCTATTTACCTACCTAAAGCGGGAGGTGAACACCATGCTTCTGCCTTTATCAGTTCTAACGGAGAAGAGGTATTAGCCTGCAATGGTACTTACTTCGACCGCAATGGCGGAACCTTTGAGGGTGATGCTCAATTACACGACTTCCCACTACAGATGCTCAATGGTTTCATGGCAGGTACAGACGTAGCTTTGAAGGGCATTGCAGGGGGCAACCTTGAAGTAAAGGGCGATTTGAGTCATCCTATCGTAAATGGTACCCTTGACCTTGACTCGGCTCACATCTACTCTGACGTGTATGGCTTCGATTTCCGCACCGACGAACAAGCTGTCGAAATTAAAGATAGCCGCCTTTACTTCAACGACTACAACCTTTACTCTACGGGCAAGAATCCACTCGTGTTAAATGGTACGTTCGATATGTCGGACTTCGACCGCATGCGCATGGATTTCACCATGAAGGCCAATAACTTTGAACTCATCAATACGCGTAAGAAAGTGCAGTCGATGGTCTTTGGTAAGGTGTATGCCAACTATCTTGGCACACTCAAGGGAACGACGAGTAATCTGTCGCTACGTGGCAAACTTGAAGTGTTAGATCGCACGGACGTTACCTATATATTAAAGGATTCTCCTCTATCGGTTGACGACCGTCTACACGACTTGGTACAGTTCACCAACTTTAATGACACGACGCAAGTGGAGGAGAAGAAGGCACTGAGTGAAAGCGGTATTGACCTCACGCTCGGCATTTCGATAAGCGATGCAGCCATCTTCCACTGCAATCTGAGTGAAGACGGACAAAGCTACGTCAACCTTGAGGGTGGGGGCGACCTTACCTTCCGCATGACGCAACAGGGTGATATGCGTATGACGGGACGCTTCACCACCAACAGCGGTGAAATGAAGTATCAATTACCCGTCATTCCGCTCAAAACGTTCCAATTGGTACAAGGCTCGTACGTAGAGTTTACGGGCGACGTAATGAATCCCACACTCAGTATTGCTGCTAAAGAGCGCACCAAGGCCGTTGTGACTGAAAACGATCAACAGCGCTCCGTCGCTTTTGATGTGGGTGTAAAGCTCTCGCAGCCCCTTAATGAAATGGGGTTGGAATTTACAATTGAAGCCCCTGAGGACCTTAACATTCAAAATCAGTTGGCTTCGATGTCGGCAGATCAACGTGGCAAGGCTGCCGTAACGATGATGGCTACAGGCATGTATATGACGGATGAAACCATGCTTTCGGGTTCGGGCTTTAAGGCCAATAATGCCTTGAATGCTTTCTTACAAAGTGAAATCCAAAATATTGCGGGGTCAGCTCTAAAATCTATCGACATCAACTTAGGCGTAGAAAGTGGTACCTCTCAGATGGGTACTTCTACGACTGATTACTCCTTCCAATTTGCCAAACGCTTTTGGGGCAATCGCATCAGTGTGATTATTGGAGGCAAGGTGTCGACAGGTGCTGATGCTACCAATAGCGCCGAAAGTTTTATCAACAACGTTTCGGTGGAATATCGATTGGATCAAGGGGCAACGCGCTATGTCAAAGTGTTCTACGATCGCGACTCGCAGGACCCACTTGAAGGTCAACTCACCAAGACTGGCGCTGGACTTGTCCTACGCCGCAAGACTGACCGATTGGGCGAACTCTTTATCTTTAAAAAGAAAAAGTAGGGAATGATTGGTAAATGTGCGAATGTGCGAATGTGCAAATGTGCGAATGGTTACCTTTATGCACTCAGTTCCTTGTTCAGTAATGTTAAAAAATAACTTGTGCAATTTTCTGAAAGTTTCATTGGGCTTTCAGCCCGTCCTTGCTGATTTTTCTACAAGTTATTTTTTTGAACATTACTTAATACTTAACACTTGATTCTGCGATTAATACAATGAACAAATTTCTGTTATTTCTGTTCGCTTTACTATTAGCTGCTGCGTGTTCGACGACACGCTCGCTGCCAGAAAACGAACAACTCTATACGGGCATTAGCAAAATCACCTACGCTGACGACCCCTCTGTATTGCGTCGCAAAGGACGCGATTCGGTGGGGGTAATTACGGCTGTGGCCAATGCTGTCAATAAGTGGAGTAGTGTGATTGAGGGAAAAAGCACACTGCAACTTGACTCTTTGCTGACGAAGAATAAAAAAAACTTGACCAAAGAAGAGCGAAAAGCCATTAAGGCCTCACAAGCGAAAACGGAAGCGGACTTTGCTACAGCTAAGGAGGAAGTAGAGGCCGTATTGGCTTATCCTCCCAACAATGCCATCTTCGGTTCGTCTTCCATGAGCTGGCCTTGGCAGATTGGACTTTGGGTGCATAACGGACTTTACGATGCGAAGGGGGTTATTGGCAAGTGGATATTCAAGACATTTGGTACAGAACCCGTACTCATTAGCCAAGTGAGTCCAGAGATGCGTGCTAAAGTGGCCACCAATACGCTCCATAACTATGGTTACTTTCACGGCAAGGTGGACTATAACGTGGTCAGCGAGAAGAACCCCAAGAAGGCCAAAGTGGCCTACAATGTGCGAGCTGGACAATTGTATCGACTCGATTCGATTGCTTATCTGGGCTATCCAGTACCAATGGATAGTATTCTACGCCAACATCAAGCAGAGCGTTTGCTCAAACGAGGTGATGCCTTTAGTGTAGTCAACCTGTCGAACGAACAGTCGCGTATCGAAACGTTGATGCGCAACAATGGCTATTACTTTTACAATGCTAATTATACCACCTATCGTGCTGACACGATTCAGCGCAAGAACTATGTGCAACTGCAAGTTATCCCCGTTGACAATCGTCCCGTAAAAGCTGACCACCCTTGGTACATCGGTCACACTTTCATTAATGTACGCAATCGCGATAACGAACCGCTTGATTCGACCTCGGTACGTCGCAACTACACCTATAGCTTTGCTGGTAAAAAGATGCCCCTGCGTGCCAGTATGTGGCGTCACGCTATCGCTCATCGCAAGGGCGAACGCTACACCCAAGAGGACCAAACGATGACCAGCACAAAGTTGGGGCAACTGGGGGTATTGAGTCAGGTGGACGTTAATTACGTGCCGTGCGACACTTCAGCCACGTGCGATACACTTGATGTGGTCGTTTCGGCCGTAATGGATAAGCTCTATGACTCCACCTTTGAAATGAATGCAACCATGAAGAGCAATCAGCAGGTGGGGCCAGGTATCTCATATGAACTCGCCAAGCGTAATGCTTTCCGAGGAGCTGAAAAGGTGTCATTTAAGATATTCGGTTCGTATGAATGGCAAACAGGACGCAACACCAACGGCCGCAACTCGTTACTCAACTCTTACGAGCTTGGCACGCAGTTGGCCTTTAAGTTCCCACGTTTTGTTTTTCCCGGGATAAGTCGCAGAGGGGTGCGTTTCCCTTCTTCTACACAATTTGCATTAGATGCGGATTGGAAGAATCGTTCTAAGTTCTTCAACATGGTGAGTTTCGGTATTAGTGCCAACTACCATTGGTACAAGCGCACTACAGCTCAGCATGATTTAACGCTATTCAGCCTCGATTTTGACCGTCTGAATCATACGACCCATATCTTCGACTCTATCATGACGGCCAATCCCGCCCTTTACGTTTCGATGCGCAATCAATTTGTGCCTTCGTTGTCGTACACTTTTACTTATCAAAGCGCGGTGAGTAGCAATAATCCTTGGTGGGTGCAGTTGTCGATGAAGGAGGCTGGCAACATCACTTCGGCCATTTATGCCGTTGCTGGTCAGAAGTTGACTAAACGCAATAAAAATCTCTTCGGCAATCCTTTTGCACAATATCTCAAACTGACTGCTGAGGCGCATAAACTATTTAAGTTGACACCCAATATCAACATTGCAACGCGCCTATTTGGTGGTGTGATTTATAGTTATGGCAATAGCGAAGCGGCCCCTTACTCGGATCAATTCTATGTAGGCGGTGCCAATAGTATTCGTGCCTTTACGGTGCGTTCGTTAGGTCCTGGTGCTTATCGTCCAAAGAATAGCAAGTACTCTTACATGGACCAAACGGGTGATGTTAAGTTGGAGGCGAATGCTGAACTTCGCGCTCGCCTCGTGGGCGACCTGCATGGTGCTATCTTTTTAGATGCGGGCAATGTGTGGACGCTTCGTCATGATGCAAAGCGCCCTGGCGCACAACTTACCGCTTCTACACTCAAGAACATCGCCCTTGGCACGGGTGTTGGATTACGCTATGACCTCGATTTCTTGGTCATTCGCTTTGATGTTGGTATCGGTTTGCATGCTCCCTATGCTACCTCTAAGTCTGGCTTTTATAACATCGAACGTTTTAAAGACGGACTCGGCCTACACTTTGCTATTGGGTATCCTTTCTGATAGATAAACTGCAATTTGAAAACTTAACATGAATGAACATTAATAAAAAAAATAACGAAACAATTAATGAAATAATTAATGTTCAATTAATGATAATTAATGTTCAAAACAAAGCG
>OOAA01000415.1_pt1 | contig 31771 bp, 28 predicted proteins | sample 1671671 | NCBI WGS metagenome assembly OOAA01 (sample SAMN06348180, study PRJEB24527) | human gut metagenome | biome: human gut; feature: ankylosing spondylitis patient; material: feces | host: Homo sapiens | place: China | collected 2015-10 | reverse complement strand
AATAAAAACAAGAATAAAAACAAGAATAAAAACAAGAATAAAAACAAGAATAAAAATAAAAATGACGATGATGATGAATCATCATCTATAGAGCCGTCATCGTCATCACCGACATCGAAAGAAGATGATTTTTCATTTTTAAGAAATGAAGTTGATGATTTACGGCACGATAACTCGTGGTTAGAAATCGTTGCGATGCAATTTCATTTAACGAAAATAGACATTGTTCAGAAAACAAACGATTTTGAAACGAATTGCATAATGAATGGACAAAAAAACCACAACGGCACTGCCGATGTCAAAACTCACTTTTGCAATTGGTTGAGAATTAACCTAAGACAAAATAATCATGCCAGCAATTACACCCGAATTTCTCAAGATGAGCTTGAACGGCAAAAACGCGATACCGAGTTTGCCGAATACGCAAGGAAAAAAATGCTCTCTGACGACAAAACAGATGAACTTCCTTTCTCAGCACAAGACGGCTGAACAACTTATGACGGCTTATAACCCAAGTATGCAAGCGATATGTGCGAAACAAAAAGAACGTTGTGTTACAGGTAATAGTCCAACGCTCGTTGACTTTAAGCACATGTTCGGAGAAAACAAGGCAGAGTTGTGGCTTGCAATACAAATCAAAGATTTTTCGGAATATACAGGTGTAAAGAAGAAACTCACAACATTTCAAATTGAAGACACCGCAAGGGTTATTCTTTCTGATTTCTTCTATCTGAAAATGTCTGAGGTGTTGCTTTTCTTCGCTTTCATGAAAGGAGGGCGGTACGAACGTTTCTATGGCGCGGTTGACCCACTTGTAATAACATCTTCCCTCAGAATGTTTCTACGCGATAGAGCGAAAATAATCGAACAACACGAAACAGAAGAGCAAGAGCGAAAACGTCAAGCAGAAGCAAAAGAACGCGAAAGTGCCGAAACGATGAATATCGAAGAATGGGAATTATATAGACCTTATTTTAAACAAGGTTTTTCAATTCAAGAATGGAAGCAAATGCAAAATAACGCGTAAAACCGCCTTTATTTTAAGCCTAACGCAATTTCATGTTGCATACGCATAAGTTATAACCTTAGACAAAAATAGACGCTTAAAACGCAAAAATGAATAAATTCAACGAACGATACATAACAACTGACAACAACTACAAAAGATTTGTCTTAACCAAACAGGGCGAAGCGTATTTCAGGAAGTATTTCCCAGTAACAGATAACGATACAATAGCTCAGAATTTAGGTTGTTCAAGAAGAACGGTAGTAAAATTTGCACAAACATTGGGACTAAAGAAAGATGCTGCATATATCAGTTCGTGTTGCCGACACGCTGCAAAATGCGTATCACAACGTGATTTTGAAAAATTCCTCGCTGGCGGCAGAAAATTCCATAAGACGAAAAAGTGGCAGGAAATGATGCTGACTATACAAGAAAAGGTTAGAAGAACAAGACGAATGGAATACATAAGGTTGCTAAATGGTGATAGCCAAAGAACAAAGATTCGATTTCGTGAGCCTTATAGCGCAAAACGAAAATGGTATCGTACAGCAATGAAGCGAAGGCATTATATACCCGAAACTGCAAAAATTTCTCTTGTGTTCTATTACACAGATGACACAAGAAGAAATCTTGAAGTTGAAAACAATGCACGCAAGGTAGGTTTCACCTTTCACCCTTTCAGATGAAATACACGAAAGTTACAATCTTTTGGAAGTGCAATCGAGCCACGCGTTACAAAATTTGCAATCGTTTCGGCATCAATCCCGAGTACGTTAATGTAGGTGGCGAAACACCAACTGCAATACTAACAGAAGATTTACCACTCCTACAAGAATGCGAGAATAGAAACTTTCTAAAAATTAGGAACAAAAGACAAAGTTCCTAAAGTTATTCACCATAAATTATTCTAATAAAATGATAATCCCAACTAAAAAACTTATTCCCGAAGCAAAGCTACCAGAACAACAACACGTACAAGATGCTGGCTTCGACCTTTATGCAACAAGCAAAACGCTTGACCGCGCACACAGGGCAACCATTTACGGCACTGGTCTTGCCTTCGATATTCCACGAGGTTATGCAATGTTCATCTATCCGCGTTCGTCAAGTTTCAAGCACCGCGCCTTACAAGCAAATTGCGTGGGCGTAATTGATAGCGGTTATCATGGCGAAGTACACGTTGTAATGAAAGGTTTGAATTGCGAATATAACGTTGGCGAACGCATAGCACAAGCCGTTATTATGCCGATACCCGAAGTAGAATACTTTGAAGTAACTAACGATTTCGATATTTCAGAAAGGGATAAAGGCGGATTGGGTTCTACAGGTAACAAGTAACTATTATGGAAGAGGTAGAAGTAGTAAAAGGCTTACACAAAGAACTCACACAATTGCTCAAAAGCAAGGACTTCACAAGCCTTAAACCTAAGCACCAAAAGTTCGCAATAACCAATGCTATTGTTGCTATCAAACAAGCAATAAGACTTTACAAACTATGAAAGAGCAATTAGCACCCACTAATCAGATTCCTAATGAGTTGCGCATTCTTACCAATGTTGCGTTCCTCATGGCTGATGTAACAGACACGTTTTTGTTAGACGCTTATAGCCGTGTTAGAAGTTTAGGCATGGACTTCAAGCGAGAAGAAAAGCAGAAGTGGAAACGAGCTGTAAAGCAGACACGTTTAGCGCGTAGAGCATGGCAAGAAGTCTCGCAACAAATGTATAACGTGCCAAACGTGGAAACCGCTTGCGAAGATAGCGACTTCTTTGCAGATGTCTTACTACTCATGGTTGACCGCGTAGGAGACAAGGACGAACGGCAACAAATGGTGCGCAACTTCTTAAAGCGCATGAAATCAGAAATTCACATTTACGAGAAACTTTCACACAATAAGTTATGACCTCATTCAGAATAGACGAAAAAATTATTAACGGCATATTGAACGTGTTCGTGCAAGGCCGTGAATGGTTCGGCTGGATAACAATTAAAACATTTTGTGCAGACGAAATCAACAACAATGAAACGTGGTGGGCGCGTGCTTGCGCTCAAAACCTTTTAGACGAACTGCAAAAAGAACAATAAACGATGATACCCATGTTAAAAGACGTACTGACTATTCTTTTTTACGCCACGTCCGTATATGTCGTGCTATGGCTTACGTATAAGTTCGGCTTCTATCGAGCCGAAGAGGCAATGGCCGATGAAGTGGCGCGCCTTCGACAATCGCGTTGGAAAGAAGGCTACACAATAGGCCGTGATCGCGGCCACAAGGAAGGCTATCGTGAAGGTTACGCGAAGGGCCGTGCCGAGGGCTATGACGATGGCGGAAGATACGAAGCCATTACCGAGCATAACAGAGAACAACTCAAAAAGATGATTGCAGAACATGACTACAATATCAAGCAAGGTTAGTGTATGGACAAGGCGCAAATGTGACGGTAAGCTAATGTTTCCGCGTACCGTTGCAGCGCACCTTTACGAGATTGATGCTTACGATAGCTCAATACTCACAGAGAGCGACATTCAACAAATTAATAATTACAAAAGAAATCATCTATCAAAATGAAAAAGTACAAATTAACGAATGAAACGATTGTACACTTAGGATTTACACTTTATCGAATTGAAGCTTTAATGGATTTTTCTGATGTGAAGACTGGCGATAAAGGAGGGTTCGTGCAATCCGAGAATAATCTCTCACAACTTGGTAACGCTTGGGTCTATGGCAATGCTAAGGTCTATGGCAATGCTAAGGTCTATGACAATGCTGAGGTCTATTGTGATGCTGAGGTCTATGACAATGCTGAGGTCTGTGGAGATGCTAAAGTCCGTGGCTATGCTTCTGTCCGTGGAGATGCTGATGTCTATGGCAATGCTGAGGTATTTGACTATGCTAAGGTTTATAACAATGCTAAAGTCTGTGGCAATGCTTCTGTCTTTTGCAATGCTGAGGTCTATGACACTGCTAAAGTCTATGGCAACGCTAAGGTCGGTGGCGATGCTGAGGTCTATGACAATGCTTTTGTCCGTGGCGATGCTAATGTCTATGGTAATGCTAAGGTCTGTGGCGATGCTGAGGTCTATGGCGATGCTGATGTCTATGGAAATGCTTTTGTCTGTGACTATGTTAAGGTCCGTGGAGATGCTGATGTCTATGGCAATGCTGAGGTCCGTGGAGATGCTAAGGTCTATAAAAATAGCGATTACATTGTATTCAAAAATTGGTGGAGCAGTGGACGATATTTCACGTGGACACGTAGTAATAAGATGTGGAAGGTAGGCTGCTTTTATGGCAATGGTGAAGAGCTAATAAAGAAAGCTTATGCTGATAGCGAAGAAAGCGGAAGAGGATATGAACGAGTAGTGAGATATGTGGAGAGCATTCTTGCTGATGAATTAAACAAATAAATTAACAAAATGGAAGTAGAAATCACATCATATATTGAAGATACCGACATTCTTCAATCTGTTTCAGAATACCAACAATCAAAAGTGCTTGAAAATATATTTGAAGAATGCACTGAAGAGCAACAACAGAGATTTATCAGCAATCTTGATGATTCTTACCTCATAGAAGAATTAGAAGAAAGAGGTTTTACAATAACTAAAAAAACGAACAACAATGGATAACAAAGTATTTGACTTTCACGAAATAAAAACCTTTGCAGATGCTTGCCGACGGTTGGGGCTTCCTGCAGAAGCTCTCACTGTAGAATCATTTGGCGTTGCCTCGGCATTCTTGCAAGCAAACGCACTCTACAAGTTACTCATAATTCAAAAAGCTATGAACAATGACAAGTGGCGTGATGAAGATGGCTTGAGCTATTATCCTTACTGGGTGCTCTACTCCAAGAAAGAAATGGAGCGTATGAGTGAGGAGAAAAAGCAGAGAATGGTTATTAAACAGCTCTTCTCCTGTGCTGGTGCGGGTAGTGCGGAGCTTGCGGGTATACGCTGCGCGTATGCGGGTAGTCGTGGTGAGGGTACGGGTACGTATTGTGGTTTCCCTTTGTGCTTTAACAGCGAAGAAGCAGCACTATATGCAGCAAAACAATTTGAAGATTTATTCTTTCAATACTACGGAATTAAAGTAAAAGACTAACCAACAAAACAATATGGAAAAGAAACAACGAATGTTCTATTTCGGGACGAATGGTTGTGCTGGGCATTATGCTTTTCCTATCAATTCAGATTTGCCTGATGTAAAAAGTGACGATTGGGCGCGTTTCGATGATGCTATGCTTATTTGGATAAGAAAATATGGCACTTATAGCCAAGCAAAATTATTCGGTTCTGAGTGGTCTGTGTATGCAGTTCCTTACTCGGTTGATGATGCACGCGGTGGTTGTCACACTGATTTTCTGTGGGAAGGCGAGCACACTAAAGAAGAAATGGAGGCATATATTAAGCAAAATGCTTTTCTTCGTAGGCAGTTCCGTTTTAAGCTTGAAGCCAACATGGTAAATCGTGGAGACATTGTTCATGCGTCAGATGACACGCTCGTCAAAATTCATCACATTGGCGCAAGAGGAGAAGTTTATTATGAGGCCTATGCAGACAATGCTCGTGGACTACTACAATATGATCCGTACACTTTTCATTACGGATTCATAACAAGTTGCTATCCTGCTACCGAAAAGCAAAAGCGGTGGCTTATGAATTGGATTAGAAAACATAAATGGCTAAGGTCTTACAATAAAAACAAGAAACAATGAATATTGCAGAAATATTGAAAAAATGCCCAAAATATACGAATTTGTATAGCCCAATCTTCGGAGAAGTGAAATTGGTTGGTGTTGATAAAAAGTATATTACTTGTAGAACAAGTGATGGATTTGAAGACTCTTTCCAATATGATGGTAAATATATGGCAAAATACCATGATGCTGAATGTATGCTCTTCCCTTCTCGTGATCAACGAGATTGGAGCAAGTTTGGAGTAAGTGACCAAGCGACTGACCAAAAACAGGAACCCGAGTTAAAGCCTTTCGACAAGGTTCTTGTACGTAATAATGATGATGACGAATGGGTGTGCGACATTTTTAGTCACATAGACGAGCTAGCTTTTTACTATTGCGTTGGTACAAGGTGGGAGCAGTGCATACCCTACGAAGGCAACGAACATCTGTTAGGAACTACAAATAAACAACAATGACACAAACAAAATTTAAGAAAATTCCCTTCGACCTCGAATTGGCGAAGAAGATAACCAACAAGGAAATAAAAGGACGAATAATATCGCAAGCTGGACATCAAGTAAGAATTATTTGTTTCGATAAAGATGGAGAGCAGAGCGATTACCCGATTGTTGCTCTTATTCAAATAGAACCAACTGATGAACGCATGTATACTTTCTCCAAGGAAGGTGTTTATAGTATTGGCAAGGAATTTTTTGGGGACCTTATGATTGAAGTCCCAACATACTACACTAAGTATTTCAACTTTGTACCACAGAAGTGGCAACCTGTTTTGGTGAGAGATTTAATCACGGATATGTGGATTGCACGTGTTGCAACAGGTGAGAGAACTGCAAAAGGATTTGGAATACTATCTGTTGCTGGAGAGAATAAATTCTTTGCTGAATGCCTTCCAATCAGCAAGCTAACAATCAAGCTACTTGGTACAAAAATGTCTTATGAAGAATTAATGCAAAAAATTGACAATGAAAATAATTTTTAAAAAAAGATATGAAAACAAACTACAAGCGTATTCCATTTGACCTTAATAAGGCCAAGTTTATCATGAATGGGGAAATGAAGGGCCGCATCGTTACACGAGATGGGAGACAAGCAAGGATTATTTGTTTCGATAGAAAGGGAACAGATGATATTTTTGACCCTCCTAAAAACATAATTGCGCTTGTGGAGAATAAAGACGGGAGTGAAGGCGTGTTCGCGTTTAGAAATACTGGTATGATTCTTCTTACAGAAGAAACAGACCATGACCTCCAAATCGAAGTCCCCACCTACTACCGCGACTACTCCAACTTTAAGCCGTGTAAATGGCAACCATGTTTGGTGAGAGATGCCAATTATGAAAGTTGGATTGTTCTGGTCTGTGCTGGAAAGAATGCTGATGGTGATGTGGTATTTTACGGTAATGGATTCCAAAAATACCATTGGAGACACGTCCTTCCCCTATCCAAAGTTACCGAACGATTGGTAGGAACCACCAAGAGCTACAAAGAACTGATAAAAGAACTTGACGGACATGGGCAAGATTAAATCATGTGACGGGCAAGGCTGCAAGGAGCGCAAGGCTTGTTTGCGCTTTGCACTGTCGCATACAGAAAATGATAAAAGCAACATTCACAAGGGTTGCTATTTCACAAGGCCGAATGGGCGCGACTGCCCGATAATGATTAAAAACAAAACGATATAACAGAAGTAGAATTAGTTATAACCAGTTCAAACGAATAATCATGACGAGACTTTTAGTAGAACATCTGAAAGATCTGTATGCAGTGCTTGACAATGCTATACAGAACTCTGACCATACGGATTTTGACCAGTGCTATTCGGCACTTGCTGAATTGTGCGAGCGCGCTCTGTGCGGCTTAAATAAATACAAGGGAGTGGCCTCTGTGCCTGACCGAATAAAGATGTTCGACAGAGATATGAAGTATGTGCAAGGTCTTATGAACAAGGAGGAGGAGAAAGCCTACCTCGATGCTGAGATGAAGCGCACATACAAGCTTTTTGGTAAGGACAAAGAAGAGGAGGACAAGGCATGACAACGATAATTTCTACTGCTGTTGGGTTCGTTTATGGTGCGTACATGGCTTACATTGCTGGCAAAGAACATGGTTTCTACAAGGGCCGCAGCGAGGCTTACAGAGAATTTGGGCACATTATCGAACATTATAAGAAATTAGCTGATGCAAAGAACACTACAACAGAAGGCGCGTGAGGCTGCCGACCGAATACGCTGTGACGAGTGTGGCGAGCAGCGCACTTGCACGCCACTGATGGCAAAGGCCTGACTTAAGGGCTTTATTTGTGGATATGTGGAGGCCAGAGAAGCTAAGCAATACCTTAAGTCCTGTTGGATGGAAGCCTGCAAAAAGAGCCTTAAACAATTAGAACAGAATGACAAAGATTAAAACCTAATGCGCGAAATATAGAAAATTCGATGGAAGACATTGCCACTTCGATTTTGGCATTTCGCCATCACGTGAATGCGATTCGTTCGCACCTAAGAAAGAAAGTAACACTCAAAAACAATAAAGACATGGAAGAGAAAAAAATTAAAGAAACTCATTTAGACGATTACATTGGTACAAAGCATGTAAAGGCAGAATATATGAACGAAGATATAGCTGTTAAGAAAGGCTATGCTCGCAAGAATGAGGACAACCATGAATGGCGAAAGGGGTATCACGTTCAGTACACTAACCCTGACGGAAGTACATACGATTCATGGTCGCCAAAAGATGTATTTGAACGTTCATACAAATGTGCAACTACCATTGTTGACCGATTGTATATCGAACGTCACGAATTAAGTGTTAGAAAACAAAAACTTGATAAATCACTTGATGACGGAGTAGAACAAATTGAATCAAAACAATTAAGCCTTTTGCTTTTCCAATGCTTACTCATGAACACATACATCGAAGTGTTAGATACTCGCATTGCACTATTAGAGGACAGCTCATCAAAAAATTAATATTAAGCAATAGCATCCACCTCATCAACACGCATATTATTAATCCTTAATTATAACAGAGTTGTTGTTTGTTGTTGTTTTCAGCATGTCGGGTGACATTCGGTTCGTGACCGATGGTGGATGTTTCTTATCATGACGATAGAACAAGTAATACACATTTTGCGACTACACCAAAAATGGCGAAGAGGAGCAATTGATAAGCCTCAAGTGACCGCTAAAGAATATGGCGAAGCTCTTGATGAAGCGATTAGACAATTAAGTAAATTAAAGCAAAAACATGGATTGCATACTACCTAAAATTGGTACGCACAATAGTGCTACAGGCGAAAAAGGCAAAGGATTCATATCGTTGTTAGTAACACCATTTTCGAAATGCCAAGGCCGCGATATCGCATCCCAAATCAATATGGGATGTAGATATTTTGACATAAGATTCGCTATTGATAAGCATGGTATATGGAGAGCTGCGCACGGCCTATGGACAAGCAAAAAAACGCTTGATAATATATTAGACGATATATATTTTGCATCACGTAACCTTAGACAACCGATATATGTTTCATTCACATTGGAGAGAGGAGACCCTGTATTATGCAGAGTTTTTAGAGCATGGTTTGAAGCTCGCTATCCTAATCTATATGAGCAATTGCTAATTCCCACTTACATTGCCCACAAGCGCCCCAAATGGACTATATATCACGTGTATAATGAGATTCCATGTAGACAAGGATTTCTCCCATTAGACGGACACTCTTGGCATACATATATCCCGATTCCATGGTTATGGAAAAAGATTTACCACAACCACCCAGAGTTTAACGCAGAGCAATACACACTTGTTGATTTTTTGTTATAGGAGCAAATGAAAACGCTAACGGCAACAATTTTTTTTGTTATCGTTAGCATTTTTCTTTGTTATCGGCAGCGTTTTAAGTTGTCTACTAATAGATTTTAGTAGATAAAGTTGGGAATAAAAAACACCTATGAAACGCGCATTGTACATTCGCTCAAAATATAACTTAAAATACAGAATTTATGATTGGAGCAATTATTGGTGCTGCTACTGCAATAGGCAGTTCTATTTTTAGTGGCATAAAATCGGCACGAGCTGCACGTAAAAAGAAAAAGCAGTTGGCACGTGAAAAGGCTGAAAACGAAGCATGGTACAGCAGACGTTACAATGAGGACGCAACGCAACGCGCTGATGCACAACGTTTGTTACGGCAAACGCAAGAAGCCATTCGCAATCGCAACCGCGAAGCAGCAGGAACGCAAGCCGTGGTGGGTGGAACTGAAGAGAGTGTTGCTGCCACCAAAGAGGCTAATGCTAAGGCCATGAGCGACACTGCCAGTGCCATTGCAGCGCAAGGCGAAGCTCGCAAGGAACAAGTGGAAGAGAGTTATCGTAATCAGAACCGCGCCATTAACAATGAATTGGGCAACATGGAGTCGGAACGCGCACAGAACATTGCCAACACTGGCGCACAAGCCATTTCGGCCATAGGCACAATGGAAAATGCGATTGATAGTAAGCCACAAAAGCAAGCAAAGGTGAATGACCCATCAATTACACCAGCAGAAATGCAGACGTGGCAAAGGACGAAAGATTTATCAGAAGTACTTGCCAATCAGCAATCAAATGAATACTTGAAGCGAATTAACGGAACTACATTATGACCGACACTGACGAAAAAGATAAAAACAAGGTGGAGCAATCAGCGAGCGAACCCATTGTTCAACCAACGACTGATAGTTTACCCACCGACACAAACGCGCCCACTCCTGCCACCACGCAGCAATATGCAGGTGGGTTGCTTGACTACCTTGACACGCTGCAAAAAGAGCGCGATAGGCTGAACGCATCGTACAATGAAGAGGAGGAACGAAAGGAGCGCAAACGGCAGTATCGCAACAACCTCATTGCTTCGATAGGTGATGGCATTTCGGCCATTGCTCGTATAGTATCAGCTAATAGGTATGCGCCAACACCCGACACTAAGACCGCAACTCCGTTAAGTGACGCATATAACAAGAGATACAACGACTACATTGCACGTAGAGATAAGGCAAGGGCTGCTTATCAGAACGCTATGCTCAATCTTAACAACAGAGATTACACAGCACGTAAGGCACTCATGGACTTAGCCCAAAAGGACAAGAACTTACAATCTCTCATTAACAGACGTAATGAACAGAACGAGAACGACAGAACTAAGGCTAATGCTTATGTTAAGACGCAAGAAACTCAGCAAGGATTGAATGAAGCTCGCAAGGTGACGGAGGAGGGTAAGCCAGCCGTGCAAAAGTCGCAAATTGAATTGAACCAAAAACGTGGCAATGCTGCAACTACCACCGCAGCAGCAGCCGTAATAAGAGCCAATAAGGCTGGTAGCGGAAAAGGTAGTGGTGGCAAAGGCGGTGGCAAAGGTTCAACCCCCAAATACCCTGTGTTTAATAAAGATGGTGATGTGGTAAACCACGTTTACACACGTGACGAAGCGGTTTCAGAAACAGAACGCATTGGCGGAACTTATCCAAAAACTGAAACGTCTGGTACTGTTGTAGATGGTACAACGGGCCAAGTGAAGCGAGTAAAAAACACACGCGTTTATTCAGCAGGGCGACAAGTAAGGCAACAACCCAAACCGCAGCCTAAGCCTACTGAACATAAAAAGAAAAAAGTAGTAAAGGGATTTAACGGACACTGATTATGATTAACGAGATTGAAGATAAAAATAACCGCAGAAACTTATATGAAGCGTTAAAAGGCGACTTTGACCTTGGCACAGCCGAGCAGTTTGAAAAGAGTATGCAAAGTGCCGAAGCACGCAAAAACTTGTGGAATGCCATTCATGAGGATTATGATGTTGGCACGTTTGAGCAGTTTGAAAAGGACATGATGGGCGACAAGGTGAAGCCAGAGCAAGCTAACCATTCACAACCCACAAATGCTCAACCTAATCAACCGCAACCACAACAACCACAACAGGCACAATTCCAGCAATCACTCCCCATAACGAGCAAAGTTGGGCAAACGGAGCAAGGCAATAAACAGATAGCGCAAGTGCATAATCAGCAAAGCTCATCGCAAGCAATGCCACCGCAAGCCACAATGAATGCGCCACAACCACGGCAGCAAGTTATGAGCCTTAATGACCGACAAAAGTTGTGGACGTGGCGCAACATAAAGCCTACCTTAAGTACTGGCCAAACAGAGCAACAATACAACGCGAGATGGAATAATGAGGTGGAAAATGTAAAGCGAAGAAACGACCCCGATGAAATTGCTGCATTTAATGCCTTTCAAAAAGAACTTGCACAGCAACAAGCCAAAGTGCAACAACAAGGCCACGCAGTAGTTGAAACAGGCAATCAACCATTTCAGTCGGAGAGTGGTACAGAGGTGTGGCCCATTTCGTTTAGCCGAAAGACAATACCTCACAACCAGGACTATGTGTTTACGTTACGTGCCATGCAGCAAGCAAAAGGCACGTATGACTTGCAGTACAACATTAAAGACCCCGAAATTCGCAGAGATTATGAAGCTTTGACTGCTCCCACTGATGATACTTATCGCCCAACTGATGCCATACTTGATGCTTCGCCAAGAGAAAAGAATAAGTACTACCAATGGTATGCAGCCTATCTTTATAGCAATGGAGGCGAAATGCCTGAATGGTTGGATTATACTGCCCAATTAAAGTTGCGTTCACTGAATAAAAACAACCTTGAAAGTGAAGCAAAGCAATGGACCAATCTTGTTGAACGAACACGTAACGCACGCAAGTTCCGTGGTAGCAATTCCGTTTCAGACTGGCTCAACGAACAATATAACTTTAAGAGTGGCGACCCTCGCATTATAAATGGTGCAAGTTACCCTTACCTTGTTACTCGTGCTGGCTTAATTCAAACACCTTTGGTGCAAACCACGGGCCGTGCCACTGTGGCCGATAACAGACGAGCCTACAATGAGTCGCTTCAATCAAACGAACAGAGTAAAGCGAACCCAGCGCAAGGCGATGTGTACTCAACATCGAGCATCATCAACCCCGAAAGATTTTGGGCCAACACTACAAAGTGGCAAGATTTAAGCGAAAGCCAAAAAGCAGCTTACAAAGATGAAGCCGATTATTACAACCAAATGCTTAAAGGACAAGCCAATGTGAGCTATTATAGTGTTGGCAATGGGCAAAACGAAGAGGTGGAGTTTTTGAAGCATAACCGCAAGCAAATGAATGAGCAATACAACATGCTCACTGATAAAGAACGGACGCAAGCAGTAATGAAGCAAGCCGAGCGGACGCTTAATGTGCTAAATGGAATAAGCCATGACCTTAATACAAAATTGCGTTTTAGCATAATGGGCAAAGGGGTGGAAGAGGATAATGGCATACGTTCTGTTATCCGCCGTTACGAAAAGTTTTTAGAGGTTGCGCCACGTTACCTTGAAAAACGCAATTATAGTGCAGCCTTGCAGTTTTGGAACGGATTGACAGACTTGAATGGCTTAACATTTGGGTTGCTTGGTGTGGCTGATGCTGTATCATTGAACAAAATAGCCAACAATCCGCCCAAAGACTTGATTGAAAAGTTTGGTGGCGAAGCAAATGCTAAGAAAGTGATAGCTACTGCCATTCAGTTAGACAATATGGCCGAAGAGTACAGACAAAAGTTAGACTATTATGGAACGGGATATTCTTTAGGTGGTTTAACTCAATTCGGTATTCAAGCAGGACTGCCATTGTTTAAAGGCACAGAGGCTGTTGGTAAAATTCTAACAGGCGGTATGCGTGGACTTGTTAAAAAGGCCACATTGCGCTATATGCCCAATACAGCAAAGCGATTAGGCGCAAAAGAACTGGTGCAAACCACCCTTGCTGAGGGTACACGTCAAGCCATGCGTGAAGGTGGCATAGGCGGTGCTGCTGGCTATGTGGCTGGCCGTTTAGGAGTGGCCAATGGGGTTTCGACCATAGTAGGCAAGGCTGCACAAGGTAGTGTTGAAGGTGTAGTGCTTTCAGTGCCACACGCTATTGCTAACGTAACGAACAACCGCACAGGGCAAGCTAATGTGGTGGAAATTAATCGTGAAGGCATAAAGGTGAACGACCAACCTTTTACCCACATGAACCAGGACACCGATGGAAAGGTTGAAGCAGACACTATGTTGCGAGAGTGGTCGCAATGGGTCGGTATGCGTGTAGGCGAAGTGTTTATGCCATTTTCAAAATATGTTGATGGTAAGGTAGCAAACGTGGCCAAAGGTGCATGGAACAAAAGTGTTGGCCGATTTATTGAAGGATCCTCATTTGCACGCATAACCGAAACTTTTAGCAAAGCTGCCAATGTTGGTAAGGCTGCAACCGAAGTGGGTAAATATGTGAGTGGCAACCTAAAACGTGCTGGTATGGGTGGCACTCTCACCTTTTATGCACAAACCAACCTTAGCGAAATGCTGAATGCTATGACGGTTGGAGATGTAAGTTGGGACGATATTAAGTCTGACCAACTTAACAAACTATGGGGCGCATTCGTTAGCAATGCTTATTTGGTGGCTCAAAACAACCTTGTTGGAACTGTTGGCTACTACAATCAAAAGAGCAATTTAAATAAAAGCCTTGCACAATATGACGCGCAAGGGAGTGCTGCATGGGGTGAAACGGACTGGAATGGCATAAAAGCCGATGTTGACCGATTGATTGACAACGACAAAAACTTGCAAGCCTATCAAAATGGTGTATTGGCTAACGAGAACCTTTCAAAGCCACAGCGTGAAACCATATCGCAATACATTGCCACACGAAAGACTTTGCAAGCATTTGACTTGTTTGCCAAGGTTGGTAACGAAAAGAGCAAACCGAATGAGTTTGACATTCGCTATAACGATGCTTACATAGCAGGCACGCAAGTGAAAAGTCCTGACCAAATGGCACAAATGCGTGAAAGCCTTGATGCAAGCCGAAATACTTTGGCTAACTTACTCGGTATTAGACCCGAACAGGTTGATGCTTTGTTTGCTGACACAAACAAATCGTTGGGACAAATTTATGAAGAACTTACACAACAATTTGTTGATAATGAAAAAGCCAAATTGCCCAATGGACAAAGCGTAAATACCACTAACATAGAACCGATTAAGCGTGCAATAGACCACTATTGTACAGCCCTATCTATGCAACGAGGTGTGTCGGAGTCGTTAATTACTTCGCAACTTGAAGCCGTTCAAAAACTTGATGCAAAAGTAGATGCTGCCACCAACAAAGATAGTGGTATGATTGAGCGAGCCACTGATGATATGGGACGCGAATGTTATGTGATTAGTGGCAATGCTGATAGCTCGAACAATACAGACATGGTTGTGGTTCGTTATACCGAAGATGGCCGTGTTGCTTCACTTTCGCCCAAACAAGTTACAATTATACAGCAGACTGATGCCCACGAGTTGAAACAAAAAAATGCTGATTTAGTTGACTTAAATTATGAAGGCATACTCAATAGCATAGTTAATGGTAAAACGTTACCCGAACCAAACGACCAAGTGGTGCTTTACGATGGTAAGAGCCGAGGAGTGGCTACCATTGAGGGCAGTAAATATGAAGAAAGTACTAAGGACGACACACGTGGTGTTGCAGCGCAGCCTAAATCGGTTGTAGTTAAAACTGAAGACGGACGGATTATTGAATTGCCTATTGACACTTACAGACAATGGGTACGTGATGGCTTTAAGCACGATACTGAAGTTTATGTGCATGGAACTGAAAGCGACAATAGTGAAAATACAAATGAACCTACTGAAGGAACAGAGAATGCAACCGAAGCACCTACCCTTGCAGAGGGCCTACGTGTTTCGATAAATGGCAATGAATACACCATTGGTAAGGTGGACGATAGCCGTGTTGAACTGATTGACGAAAATGGAAAGGATTTTCATTGGACCCGTTCTGCACTTGACAAAAAGTTGAAGAGTGGCGATGCTGAGATTTTAGCTTCGAATGAAGAGAACGCACAACAAAAGCCAGAGTTGCATTATGGTGATGAGGTTGAACTGAATGACCCTGATAATGGTGAGAATATACGAGGTAAGGTAAATAGTCGTGATGCAAGTGACGAGGTTGAAATCGTTACTGATGATGGCCGTGTTTTAAGATACTCTAAACGAGAGTTAGACAATGTGATTCAAAATGTCTATAACAATGGGGAGCATATTTGGAGTAAAGATGAAAACAAGACGGAAGAAGCAAGTAACGAAACGGACACCGAACAAGAACCGCAACCTATTGGCAAAGGTGTGTTCGGTAATATCTATGACCAATTCAAAGGAAAAGTAAAGGCTGCTTTTGACTTCTTGATGAAGCACAAGAGTGGCGACTTGCTTGGTGTGTTCCACCGCGATGAGGTTGGGGATATTGACCTTGTGTGGGGGAATGAAAATGGCGGTTTGTCGCACATCATCACAAAACACGTAGGTGAAGGTAAGGATTTTGAAACACCTGAAAAAGCTATTGAAAAAATAGAAGAAGTCTTGAAAGATGGCGAGGTGATACAAAATGGTCAAATGAGATATGTAGTATCAAAAGACGGGTATCGCGTAGCTATCAGAAAAGACTTTGATGGTGAAAAGAAAAATTGGGTCGTTACCGCAATTGACTATAATAGAACAAAAGAAGAAAAAGGAATTGCCACCAATCCCACGTCAGCCTCTCATGGTGTAAATGGGTCAGAGCTTGCTGCACCCAACAATTCCTTTGCCGACAAAGTTACGGAACAATCAGCAACCGCGCAAGCCGAAGCCACACAAAATGAGCCTATGCCCATGCACACAGTGGGTAAGGGCAAGAATGCTGTGCTAACGGAGGACTGGCTTACTACTACCCCGAAACGTGGATTTGACTACATATTTAGCGAGAGTGGACTTGATGCAGAAGAGGGACGAGAGTTTGTGAACAACAAACTTGCCGAAGCGCAGAAGAACCTTGATAAGGTGAAGAATGGTAAACCTAAAATGGGTACAAGCATAGCTGCATATAAGGAAGCGAAAGAAGCCTACACAACCCATGTTGAAGATGCTCAAAAGGCCGTTGACTATTGGCAGAGCGTGAAAGCAGAACACGACAAGGTGTTGCTCGCTGAAAGACATGCTCGTGACGAAAAAGATAAAGCTTTGCACGAGCAAGCCGTGGCCGAGGAGCAACAACGCATGCAGGATGATGCACGCAAGGCCACTGAACAAGCCGAGTTGGGCAGCAATGCCGTAGCTCCTACTATTCGTGATAAATGGAACGCAGCTAAAAAGGAGAATGGCGATGCCGATGAAATTACTTTGCCTAATGGCGAGGTGGTTAAGGGACACTATGTGCTGACCGAGAGTGGGGCTGCAAGTGCTTCGCATCAAGCCACTAATGGCTTTGCCGAAACCGAAGGCTTCCCTATTGACGAGAATGGGCAGAGTGTGAACGACCGCGACTACAAACGCGACCAAGAAGCGCAACAAGTTACACGAAGTATGGCCACTGATTATGACCAACGTGCCTTGCAGTCGCCTGTGGTGGTGAGCCAAGAGGGTGTGGTGCTTTCGGGCAACGGACGCACAATGGCTGGCGAACTGGCTGCACAAGATGGAACTGACACAAAATATGTTGATTACCTTCATTCGCATGCTAATAAGTTTGGCTTTACACCAGAGCAAGTGAATGGTTTTAAGCACCCACGTGTGGTGTTTGTTCCTAATGAAGCTATGCCTTACAACGCCGACACCTTTGCCAAGTTTAACCAACGTGAGCAAAAGAGCCAGAACAATACAGAGATGGCCGTTAAAATGGGCAAAGTAGTGAATGATGCACTCTTTGGCCGTATAATGGACATGGTTAGCAAGTACGACACGTTAGGCGATTTTTATGCTGACGACAATGCTACCTATGCCGTAGTTAAGCAGTTGGCCGAAGCTGACATCATTCCGCAAACCGAAATGGCCCACCTGTTTGATGGTGGTAAGTTGAGCGAAGCTGGCCAAAGTATGATTGAGGGGGTAATGATTGGCAAGGTGTTCCAAGCCAACCCCGATGCAGTGCGCCAAATTACCGAGGTAAAGAGCATGCGCCAAGCGGTTATGACTGCCTTGCAGGACATTGTGCAAAACAATCGTTTGGGCGGTGGCTATAACCTTTCAAACGAATTGGCCGAAGCGGTGAACTTAGTGTACAGAGCGCGTAAGGCTGGCTACAAGTTGGGTCAACACGTGAGCTACTTTGCCCACCAAGGCAATTTGTTTGAATACGATGAAGGGGCAACTGTGGCAGACTTTAACAACATGGCCGTGATGATGTTGGCCGATGTGTTGAACGATGGTCGTAGCACACAACTTAAAAAGGTGATTGCTTTTTACAACGAGCAAGCCACTGATGCTGCCCAAGGCATAGGCGATATGTTTGTGGGTGGTGTAAAGAGCAAAACCGAAATTATTAACGAAGTAAACAAAGCATTAAACAATGGACGAGAATACAATACAACAGCCACGTCCCTTGCAGACGGACAAGGCCAAAGAAACCAAAGCAGCAAACAAAGCAATGATGTTGGCACGAGCGGTACAGATGGCAAGCCAACAAACGATACATCAGCAGTAACAGCTGAAACAGATGTGGAAAGTGGTGCAACCGAGGGTGAGAAATCTTCGGCCACAGGTGATGTTGTGCCTTCGGGGGATGGAGACTCCCCGTTGAGTGAGAAGATAGCCACCGCCTCAGCCGAAGTGAACACCGAACCCACCGAGGCGCAGAAGGAGGCAGGCAACTACAAGAAGGGACATGTGAAAGTTGGTACGTTTGACATCACCATTGAGCAGCCGCATGGCAGCGTGCGTAAAGGCACTGATGCTGACGGCAAGCAGTGGGAAAGCAAGATGAACAACACTTACGGTTACATTCGTGGTGCAGTGGGTGTTGATGGTGACCATATAGACGTGTTCCTCTCTAATGACATTGATGGTTGGAACGGACGCAAGGTGTTTGTAGTGGACCAGTACAACCCAGATGGCAGTTTTGACGAGCATAAGGTGATGCTTGGTTTCAACAATGCTGACGAAGCAAAGAGCGACTATCTTGCTAACTATGAGAATGGTTGGGAGAATGGTCGTAGAATTGACGTGACTGCTGTGAACCTCGAAGACTTTGAGAAGTGGATTGCATCAAGCAAGCGCAAGACAAAGCCTTTTGGTGAGTACTCGTCTGTGAAGAATGGTGTTGTGCCTTCGGGTGAGGGTAAGAGTGTGGAACGGAATGAAGTCCTTGAATATGAAAAGGCTTTAGACCATCTGGAAGACGTGGAACAGAAAAGGGGGGATAAAATACAGGACTATGTTTTTAAGCATTATCCTACTCAAGCTACGACATCGGCAGAAAGCACTTCAGAAAAAGGATTGCAGGAGCGCAAAGCAATGAAGGTTGACCCTGTGCTAAAGCAGATATATGCAGAGGCAAAGAAGGAAATAGATGCCGCAGAAGAAATGGTAACGCAGAAGTATAGTGCTTTGCCAGAAGATTTGCGCCAACAGAAAGCTGGCGGAAAGCCTGTACAACCTCCTACGCGTGAGGAAACTATACTTCGCGATGTGGTGATAGACCACATGAAGGAAAGTGGCCTTGATGTGCTTGGCACGGAAGAAGGTCAGCAGGTGCTTGATATGGCGAATGGAAGAGAAGTAAGGTTAAGTGCAAAACAAAAAAGAGCACTTGAAACCGCCTCTCTTGGAAATAATCCAAGGTCATTAACTGTCGTTTCAAGTGCTGATGGTGCAAAGGTACTGAAAAATGTAGATGAACTTGCTAATAAATTAGATAAATCTGCAACGCAGCCTAAAACTTTTATCGGTGACGTGGCTAAGGCTCTTGGTGCTAAACGCTTGGGAAGCGGCAGCGAATATGCAACATTTGAAACAAAAAATGGGATAGTAGTAACTATCCGTCTTGCAAATCATAATGCACACGTGTCGGGCTTTGACTATAATGGCCGTGATAATGGTATTAGCATAGTTATATCTCCAAAGCCTAATGAAAAGATAAAGAACGATGGTAATGCTCATATTATTGAGTATTATTACGATTCTATAAAGTTAAGAAGGGCAGAGGGGAAACCTTTAGCTGAAATTGTACGTTCTATTCAGCAATCTCTTTATAGTGGAGATTTTAAAGATACAACGGGGCTTGCAGAACGTGAAGAGGTAAACGAAGACATGATTCGTGAACAACGCGTTTACCACGGCAGCGGTGCCGATTTTGGCCACTTCGACCATTCCCATATGGGCGAGGGAGAAGGTGCGCAGGCCTTCGGCTGGGGTACTTATGTGACAGAGGTAGAGGGCATTGGTAGAACGTATGCCGAAAGCGCCCGCAAAAAGCCAACATATTTATATGGTGGTAAAGAAATGTCTTCCGATGAATTTCATGATTATGTACTGGGCGAGATAGGAGACTGGAACGAGAATATGCTTAATGACTTCATGTACAATCTTGAACGGCATGGTGTAACAAGAGCCAAAGACATATTGAAGAAAGGCGATTTGGATCAATATAAAAACCTGTTTTATCAAAGCCTAGGCGATACAAGAAACTATGCGGAGGGGAAAATTAAGGCAGCACGAACCTTACTCTCATTAAAAGGCATTCGTATCAGAAAGCCTAAAAGTCACCTCTACACCATAGAAATTCCCGATGACAACGGTAAGAATTATCTGGATTGGAATGGTCACCCTGCTGAATCTTTACTGAAAGATGTTGGTTCGTTTTTGGAGAGTAATGGCTTTGAGATGGTGCAGGATAGCCCTGCCAGATATGAGAAAGGCGAAAGCACCATTGTTTTGAACCCTAATGCGACTGGAGCTGATTTGTATGCGGAATTGCAGGAGGCTCTTGGCTCTGACAAGGAAGCGTCGAAAGCGTTGTCGGAGATAGGCCTCACGGGTATTAAATATCCCGCTGACTACATACGTGGTGGCCGTGAGGATGGCGCCAAGAATTACGTTATCTTCAACGAAAATGACGCGAAGATAACAGATCACGTGAGGTTCTTCAAAACAAAGAATGGCGAGGCTTATGGTTTTACAATAGGTGGAAAAATCTATATAGATCCCAAGGTGGCAACGAGTGAAACTCCAGTGCATGAATATGCGCACCTATGGGCGAGTGCATTGAAGGCAAATAACGCAAAGGAATGGCAGAATGTGGTAGGCTTAATGAAAGGCACATCGGTTTGGGAAGAAGTGAAGGAACTCTATCCAGAACTAAAGTCAGATGATGAGATAGCCGATGAAGTGTTAGCCACTTATTCAGGTCGCAGAGGTGCAGAGCGTTTGCGTAGGGAGATGGATGATATAGCTAAAAGCAATGGCAATGTGTTTGACAAAGCCACAGCCATGAATGCCATGCATCGTGTAAAGCAAGCCATTGAGAAGTTTTGGAAGGCAGTGGCCGATTTCCTTCACATTCACTACACCAGTGCAGAGCAAGTTGCCGACCAAGTGATGAAGGATTTGCTTGACGGTGTGGACCCTCGTAGCATGATGGACGGTGGCAAGAGCCTTCGTCCTGAAACGCGTATCAATATAGTGGCAGCTAAGACCGAGCATGGCTTTAAGAATTATGCCGAAGCTAAGACTTGGGCGAAGGAGCATATAGCACGCACTTATAGCGGTGAAGAGACAGGTGGAAAGGGGGATATTCGCATTAGCAATGCGGCCGTTGACAAGTATTTGTCGCAAAGTGCTGTTGATAAGAGTGATAGCAAGGATGTTCATTTGTCGGTGCTGAAGGTGTTGCCTGATGTTATCCGTGAAAGTGTGGATGCAGAACAACATGCGGACTATAAGAAGGGGGAAGATGGTGTGCGTTCGGCAAAGAATGGCATCAATCCCAATGTAACCATACACAGATTGTATGGCGCAGTACGTATGGACGGAAAGGTGTATAGGGTTAAGGTAACGCTGAAAGATGATAAGACTTCAAAAGAACCAAAAGTTCCGCATAGCTATGAAGCAACAAAAATAGAGCTGTTTGCAGGAACATTAGGAAATTCTGATAACAGCCTCTCCCCCAATACAAACAACTCTATAACTGCTGCAAATTTACTGAAAGGTGTTGAGAAATCCTACGATGGCGGTAAGTTTTTTGAAGATTACAACAAAATTCGTGAGCAATTTATAGGTGAACAGGGCGCAGAACGTGCCGACCATGCCGAGGAGGTAAGTACGCGACTTGACAACTTGAGTGTGGCACGTGAGATGGAGAACGACAAGAAGGATGCCAAGGCTATCAAGATGGCTACGGGTTGGGAACGTGGCTCAGATGGCAAGTGGCGTTATGAGATCCCCGACTTGAAGTATTTTGGCAAGGGTGATGCTGGTTACAAAAAGGCACGTGAAAAGCAACCTTGGAGCAAGGAACTTGATGGTTTGTCAGACAGGATATTTGATGGTGAAGAACTCTCGGAATCAGAATACCAACGTTTTGATGAACTTGCACAAAAGGAAGAGAATTTCAAGAAAGACTATCTAAATAGAGAAAAACCGCACCTTGCTGATTGGGTGGAGAACGATGAATTGTTTAAGGCTTATCCCGACTTGAAGCGTGTGGAATTGATGTTTACTGACCAACTGCCTGCAAATATGGGTGGCAACTACAATGAGCGTGATCATACGATTGTAGTCAATACGAATTATGTTGGCGACATAGCTTCTGTTTTGGCTCATGAGGTGCAGCATGCTATTCAGAAGATTGAGGGTTTTGCAAGTGGCGGTAATCCAGAATCTATGCAAGAACGATTTGAGGCTGCTAAAGAGGAATGGCGTGCGCGTGCTTGGGCTGATGCTTTGCGTGACAAGGAAGATGAAATGGGCGAGCATTACAATCAAGCAGCAGTGGAAAAAGCCTTGATTGATGAGTACAAGGAGATGGGCATGGATAATGATGAATGGATGCCTAACAAGGAAACTCGCATGAAGGGTTTTAATTACTTTGCAAGGGGGTATGCAGACAGAAGTCTTGATGCAGACATAAAGAATTTCCGTTTAAACGAAAGTACGCGTTCTGATTTTAGTCCTTATGTAGAGTATACAAAACTTGGTGGTGAAGTAGAATCACGCAACGTAGAGCATCGTATGAATATGACACCAGAGGAGCGTAGAGCGAGCCTTGCAGCCGAGACAGAGGATGTGAGCCGTGAGGATCAAATTTTCTTGATGAGTGGTGATGGTGGAAGTGCGAATAGTGAAATTCCCCAAGATATGGAAACGGAGGATGATTATTCAGAGTTTGCTAAAGAGCATGGCGTGGATGTAGATATGGTGAAGGATTATGCATCGGGCATGAAGACAGGCAATTTGCAAAAGGCTGATATTGCATTGGCAGAAATACGTCGCACAATGCGCGTGGCGAACCGAGGCATGAAACTTTCGGAGTTTGGCAAATTGTTCCGTCCTGTACAAAAGGAACTGGCTGAACGTTATGGCGACATAGAAACGTTGCGGCAGGAACACATTGATGCTGTTATGCGTGAACAAGGCGTTATGGAGGCAGCTCGCAAACGTGCCGAGGAAGAGGAGGCGAAACGCAAGGCTCACTTAGAAGATATGTCGTTATTGTCAACCGAGGAACTTGACAAGCGTTATTTTGATGCGATTGAGAATGGTGACGAGGTTGCTGCACGTGAGATGCTTGACGAGGCTGCACGCCGTAAGGGGTATGATGACACTGAAAGCGACTATCAAGGTGTGGGGGCATGGAGCGCACCCTCTAACCCTGGTTATGAGAGTGATGCCGATCGCAGAGCCAATGTTGAGGATAATGCTCCCAATGTTAATGTTGAAGACATCGCTTTGGGCTATTCCTTGGTTGACGGAAAGTATTGGCATGAGCCACGCAAATATATGCAATCTGATGCTACTGCCTTAGAGTCTGTAAACACGATAAAAGGGGCTATATCTGCAATCAGACGTGGCGAGAAGGATGTGAAGGTGAAGGTGTATCGTGCTGTGCCGACTTCGGTGAAGGAGGGCAAGCTTCGTAATGGTGACTGGGTGACTCCATCAAAGGGTTATGCTGAGATGCATGGCAACAACCGCTTGGAGGGCAAGTACCGCATTATTGAGGATGAGGTTCCCGTGAGTGAGTTGTGGTGGGACGGAAACGATAGTCGTGAGTGGGGCTTTGACGATGGCAGAGGTTACAAGTACAAGAATGTGGAGAATAACCGCAAATTGAATGACCTTGTTACGCGTGATGATAATGGTGAGATTATTCCTCCTTCGAAGCGTTTTGACGAGAATGTGGAAGATGTGAGGTTCAGAGAAACCGAGCCTAAAACCTTGAAAGGTGAAGAAGCACTTGCTGCACTTGATAATATTTTCAGTGAACCGACAAGTGAAAGTCTGCCAAAATCCATTTCAACTTTAGAGAGTTTTAAAGAAGTATTCAAGCACCCTATACGAACATTTTTAGGGGAACTCGTAAAAGTAAAGGACGAGGTTTTCAATAAAATTATACGCGAGAAACGTTCAAATATATCAGGTGCAGTACTTTCAACTATTGAAAATGCTGATTTTGCCATACGTGACAAAGATGGTAGTACATTATACATAAAACGATTTAAGAGCGATAATAGCGGTAATACGTATAATATAGTAGCAGTTAATAAACATGGAGAGGTTGAAGATTATGTAAGTTCTGTACACATAAAACGAGATGGCAACTTACGTAACAAAATAAAAAATGGTGCTGAATTGTTACTACCGCAAGAACGGAATACCGACGGAACTTTGTCCCGAAACAATTCAACACCTACTGCAAAGGTAGAGAATAATCCCGATACATCGCAACTTTCTCTCCAAGAAAAATCTATGCACCAAGCAGCTAAGGCCGTAGCAAACGAAATGCACTTAGGTGGCAATGTAGATGTGTTGACTTCGACAGACGGACTGACGGGACGCAAAAAGAATGCAAAAGGGTGGTACGACCCTCAAACAGGGCGCATCACCATTGTGCTGCCTAACCATAATGGCCGAGCCGATGTTGTTAACACCATGCTACATGAAGCCGTAGGGCATTATGGCTTAAGAGAACTTGTCGGTAAAGAGAAAATGAATGAGTTCATTGACTTCGTTTTCAAAAATGCTGACAAAGCCACACGCAGCCAAATAGCCCATAATTCAGCCAAATATGGTTGGGATATGCGAAAAGCCACAGAGGAATATATGGCAAGTATGGCCGAGGACGGAACTTTCAAAAATGTGAACAAACGATGGTGGCATCAACTAAAACTTGCATTCCTTAAAATGCTTCATAAGTTAGGCTTTGCTGGCTTTAGCGGAACAACACTTAGCGATAATGACTTACGTTACCTTTTGTGGCGCAGTTGGAAAAACTTGACTGAAGGCCCTGCACGCAACATCTATCAAGTGGCCGAAGACACGTGGCGACAACAACACTTAAAGGTAGGCGACTTTGCCGAACCTAAAGCGGTTGACGCAAAAACACGTGAGCAGAACTTATACTACCGCGAAGAGAGAGAACGCAAAAGCGCACGCGATGAATATGAACGAAGCGTAAACACGGCAAAGCATAAAATGAACCTTGCATGGGTGGATAGCATGTCGGGACTAAAATTGCTGCAAGACGCGATTGTACCCAACGAAAAAGATTTGAAAGATTGGGAGAATGCCTACATGGCCGAGAACCGAATGAGTTCGACCAACCTTGCCGAGATGGAAACGTACAAAAAGTCGTTCTATAAAGACCTGCTTGATGCCGAACAAGAGTTGCTTGACAAAGGTGCTATTCACGAGCAAGTGACTAACTACATGATGGCAAAACACGGATTGGAGCGAAATGAAGTGCTTGCATTTAGAGATGCCTTGAAACATGATTTTGCCAACGATAAGCAAAAGATGTCAGCAGCATGGAAGGCTTATAAAAACGATGCAACTGCACAACAGAACAAAACAGACTTTGAAAGTGGCAAAATCAGTTTGGACGATTATAAGGCAAACGACACGGCCATAAGAGAGAAGTACGCACCCAGTTACAAAAAGTACAGGAGCAAAGATTATTCGGGCCTTACCGAACTTACGACAGACGACCCAAGCATAAAGAGCTATCAAGACCAAATAGCTACACTCAAAGAGCAGTTAAACAATGAACGAGATGATGCAACGAAAAAAAGTATCAGAATAAAAATTGCGAAACTAAATAAAGAGATGGTGAACGAAGCAGAACGTATAGCTGAAAACTCCTCATCAAACTTTGAGAAAAAATACGACACATCTGAATTGTGGAACAGAACGAATGCTGCCACAAAGGCTTCGCTCACAAAGCAATATGAAAGTGGACTTTTGACAGACGAGGTGTATCACCACACACTTGATATGTTTAAAAACTACATTCCTTTGCGTGGTTTTGACGATGTAACAAGTGACGAGGTGTACAACTACTTTGGCAATGCAAAAGGCCAATTTGGCGGTGGCATACGTAGCGCAAAAGGTCGTAAGAGTAAGGCTGACGACCCCATAGCAACGATTGGCAACATGGCCGAGTCTGCCATTATGCAAGGCAATCGCAACCAGATGAAACAACACTTTTTAAAAATGGTGTTGAACCACCCAAGTGATGCAGTGAGCGTTGACCAACTTTACTTGCACTACGATGCTGCAACGCAAGAATGGAAACCTGTTTTTGCCGAGTTTGATGAGCATGACGATGCGAATGCTGTTGCGCAAAAGGTCGAAGCATTCAATCAACGAATGGAAACCTTATGCCAACAAAAGCCAGATGAGTACAAAAAGGCGAGCGAAGCTCATGACATTCAATACAAGGTGGTGGGTAAGAACATCAACGAACACCAAGTGCATGTAAAAATGCAAGGTAAAGATTATGTGCTAACAATAAACGGCAGCCCCGAAGCAGCGCAAGCATTGAATGGGCAGACCAATCCTGACAGCACGGATAATCCGTTCATTAAATTCTTCCAGTCAACAAATCATTTCATGGCAGCTATGTTCACGCAAAAGAACCCAGCTTTCATTCTTAGCAACTTGTCACGCGATAGCTTTTATGCAAACAGCATGGTTTGGGCCAAGGAGTCGCCAGCGTATGCGTGGAAGTTCAATAAAAATTGGGGCAAAAGTCTTTACACCTTGTTCGGTTTGATAACAAGGCAACGCAAGGGAACACTTAACATGAACGACAAAGTTGACCGAATGTATCAAGAGTTTATTGAAAATGGTGGTGAAACAGGTTATACCTTCTTGCACAGTGTTGACGATTATAAAAACATGATTGCAAAGGCACTGAAAGAAAGTAGACGCAGTGGTTGGAATCCGAAGTCGCGGTTGAAGTTCCTTGACAATTTAATCAATTACCTTGGAACATGGGCCGAAAACACAAGCCGATTTGCAGCTTACAAAACAAGCCGTGAAATGGGACGCAGCATTGAAAAATCAATTTGGGACGCTAAGGAGATTTCAGTTAACTTCAACAAAAAAGGTGCTGGCGCAAAGGCAGCAGGCAAATGGGAGGACGGAAACCGACTAAACGTTATGCAAGCCTACATGTCGCAAAGTGCAAAAGAGTTGTACGTGTTCTGGAATGCAGGAGTTCAAGGTTTGTCAAACGTAAGCCGAACTTTTGGAAAGAGTAAAGGCAAAACACTTGCAGTTGCAGGTTTGTACTTTGCCATAGGAACAGCACTTCCTATGCTGATGACAGCTCTTTCACAAGGCAGTGGCGATGACGATACAAACTATTACGACTTGCCCGATTGGGTACGCAGAAACAATCTGTGCTTCTACACTGGCAAGGGGTGGGTAACAATTCCATTGCCAATTGAGTTGCGTGCTTTTTATGGCTTAGGAGAGTTGGCGCAAAGTGTGCTTTCGGGCAATGAGGAATACACTGCCACTGACATCGCTACCAAAATGCTTGAACAAGTGTCACAATTATTCCCCGTTGACTTTATGGAGGGCGGTGGCAGCTTAACCTCATTTGTGCCAAGTTACGCAAAGCCCATAGTTGAAGCATACGTTACAAATAAGGATTACACAGGCACACCCATTTACAAAGACGCTGAATACAACAAAAACCGACCCGAATGGACGAAAGCCTACAAGGGTACTAATCAAGCTCTTGTGTGGGCAAGTCGCTTGCTGAATGAGTTGGGTGGAGGTGACGATGTAAAGAAAGCAAATGTTGGAGTGATGGACGTGAACCCTGCTAAAATCCAGCACTTGTTTGAAGGCTATTTTGGCGGATTAGGTAAGTTCGTGTTCCAAACGATGAAGGTAGCTTCAATGCCTTTTAATGAAGATAATCGTGAACTGAAAAATGTGCCAATCATTAATTCTTTCTATAAAACATCTGACGAAAGAACCAAAGACAGAGCCATCACCAGCAAGTTTTATAAATACAACGATGAATATCAAAAGACGAAAGAACTGCTTTCGCTTTACAAAAAGGAATTGCAGGCCCCAGAGTACAAGTCAAAGTTTTATGATTTAATGTATTCGCCCGAAGGCTTTAGCGCAACTATGATGGACTCATATAATAAACAACTAAGTGCTGTGCGAAAGGCAATGTCTGTAACTGACCCTAATAGCGACAAATACAAAAAGTTGCAGCAGCAACAAGTTGACATTCAAAAGCAAGCCGTAAAAGTGATAGAAGCGACAAAGGGAGTTGTTAATTCAGAAGATAAAGAAATGAAAGAACTTTACAACCTTTGGATGCAAGACTATTCAAATGACCCCAAAAAAGCTGAAGAAAGAAGCAACAAGACCATTGAGAGGCGCAAAGATATAGTCAAACGTATCATGGATATTGCAAAGCAAAACAAGCCTCAAAAAAAATAGCTTAAACACATGAAAAGTCGGCAACACCCTCCGACATAGGAGCCGTGCTGCCGACATTCGTTTATTCAAGTCGAAAATAAAATAACGATAAAGCATTGCTGCTTTATATTTGCATAAAACAGACTACTTATGGAGTATAGTATAACAATCAACAAAAAAGAAATGCTTGATGCTCTACATGGAGAAACCGCATATATATCGGCCAAACTTATTGACCAAGACAAAGACAGCTACAAACGCATAGCGACAACTGAAGTTGATGAGGATTACCTACTAAATTGCGTTTACGAATCGTATGCAGACATTTTGTCTACATTGAAGCAATATAGTCCGAGTGTCGAACACGATTTCTTAGATGTAACATTAACGCTTAATGTGCCAAGCAACTTTGATATAGGTCAAGAATATGGCTTACTTGAAGACACAAAAAATTACTTTGTTCACTATACGCTATACAAATGGTTTTCTTTGACCAACAAGCAAGATGCTGAGAATCAATTGCAAACAGCCATTAAATACCTATCAGCTATTAAAGTGTTATGTACTGCACGTGTATCACCCACATGTGAAGAAACGAATAATTTAAATTATAAAAAATTTTTTTACGAATAATCGAATATGGCAAAGCAAACAATTGAAGTTAAATTATACATGAGAGAATTGGTGTACGATGTGCAACAAAAAGTACACCTCATAGGCAACTCTTTACGAACTGACGAGACATCCGAATCAGCAGCGAAAGTACAAGACTTGACCGATGAAAACAAAGATGTAATGCTTCGTTCTTTTGGTGAATCTTATGCACGTCTGCGTAACGAACTTAGTGAATACATTGTAAGCACAAATCGTCAGACAGACAATACTTTAATGGAAGAAGAACGTGATAAGATTCAGCAATCATTAGTGTTTAGTTATCAAGGAGAGTTAAATACGTCACAAGACGGAGAAAAAGAGGACAACACGTTATCTCTTGATCTACGTGTACCAAGTAACTTTAATTTGGCAGTAAAGAGCGACATAGCCAATGCCATGCATTCATATATGGTTAATTGTGCCATAGCAGAATGGTTGTTGGTAACGCCTGCGAAAGAAATGGCTGAAGTATACCAACAATCAGCAAAAGCAGCTCAAATAGAATTGCATAATGTATTAAGCAAACGTATTAGACCGACACGTGTTCATACCCCCGAACAATCAACGCCTCTACAAAACGAATTGCGCTATGAGTAAAATAGATATGGTATATGGTCCTTATGGATATGTTATAGGCCCATCAAGTTGCATTGAACAAATGTTACAATGCCAATGCAATAGTAAAAGTAATGCAAAGCATAAAATCACCTTGCTCTTCGACAGAGAATCGTTACTATACGATATAGCCAATATCGGCTATATAGAAGGAGATGCAATGCAAACGGAGGATTCACATGCTAAACATTTAATATTTGATATTACAGAAGATGGTAATGTTGACAGAGTGACACGTGTGCTTGACCTCGCACATTCGATTTGTGAAGAGAAACTTTACCCATTCACTAAAAGTGAATGTTACGATGATATTGAATTGAATGACCTATTTAAGGAGACTCCGACATATATCATAGAACTAAATGTACCACAAAATTTTTCAACGACTACAGCCAAGTACTTAGAACAGCTTATACATGAATATTTTATCGCATCGGTTTTAGCTGATTGGTTGTCAATCACGAATCCTAATTCAGCAGAAAAATGGTCAGTAAAGGCTCAAGCATTACTTGACGAAGCTAAACGGAAGTTGAATGCTCGTATTGGAATACTAACACGGCCATTACGGCCTTTTTAGAATAAACGATTATGGCAAGAGGATATAAAACAGGTGGAAGGGTGAAAGGTACACCCAATAAGCCTAAACCATACAAACAAATAATCTATGAATGCATATCAAGCGGTGTGAGTGACTATTTTGAGACGGGTCTATTTGCGCAAGATGTACAAGCACTTGACCCTAAAGACCGCATAACAGTGATGGAGAAATTATCACAATATGTTGTGCCAAAGCAACAGAGCCAAAAAGTTGATGTGGCAGCAACCGCAAATGTATCCGCATCACTATCGGATAAACTTAAAAATATGGCATTGCAATATAGTAGCAACAAAAAAGAATAGACATGGAACAGAGAATAGAATACAAGGGAATGACATCCAAGCCTTCTGATTACCAGAGCGAAGATGGTGAGATGAAGTTGGCTGTAAACGCTGAGTATAGAGATGGAGGGTATCATGCTGTGAGAATTCCTAAAGATGTATTTTTACAATATAATGGATTTGAGCCAATGTTTGTGCATATACCGAGCAATTCAACATATAGCATATATATAGGTTCAAAGAAAGATGATAAAACTCGTAAATATAAATTAAGTGCTATAATAAAAGATAACGATTCTATCAATAAAAACGAATATAAAGAAATAACATTTAGTGACGCAATAGAATACAATGATAAATCTATCATCGGAAATTTTTGCGCCATTGGAAATATATTGGTATTTACATTTAATTCAAAATTATACTATGCTTTTTATAAAGATGGTTCTTACAAGCTATCTAAAAGATTGCCACCAACCTTAAATATTGATTTCAATATATTAAGAAGATATGAGCCTAATGTTGGTATTAACTCATCTGATTTTCAAATGCCTAATTCAGATGAATACACAAACTACAATATGGCTAATGTAGACGATAGTTATCATAGTCTTTGGGTTAAGATTGATGATGCGAAAATTGTCAATTCAACGGAAATGACAATGTGCAAATTGCTGAATTCAAGTGAGAATGTAATTAATTTTAAAAATGCAGTTTTCGCTGCATACAACTCAGCCAATGCATATTTACAGAAGAAGGGATACCTATTAAACCCTGTGCTTTTAAGATATGCTTACAGACTATATGATGGTACTACAATCATGCCTTCAGCACCTATATTGATGTTTCCTCCCATTAAACCAATACTCTTTTACAAAGAATGGTATAAACATAATCGTCTGACAGAAAGAGCAGATGAACCATTATCAGTTTATTTTGAAGCTTATAGAATATTTGCTTCTTCAACTGATAATTCAGTTATGGAAGAATTGTCTAATAAATGGGGGGATATCATTAAATCTGTAGATTTTGACGTGTACTGAAATTGGTTGACAGTTTTAAATGTTAAAACTAAAGTTGTTTAC